>Ga0326727_10000684_pt1 | contig 136175 bp, 125 predicted proteins | sample MB2enrmetagenome_FD_207643 | JGI IMG/M metagenome (GOLD analysis project Ga0326727, IMG submission 207643) | Lab enriched peat soil microbial communities from McLean, Ithaca, NY, United States - MB29MY | ecosystem: Environmental > Terrestrial > Soil > Wetlands > Peat | place: USA: New York... | reverse complement strand
CTCGAATTGGCTGCCGATGGACACGGCGATTGTGACCTCTCCATTGGTCTCCCAGCGGGGGCTGTGCTGCCGTTACCCGGTTCGCATGGTCGAGGATTTGCTGCCGATGAAGCACGCAAATCTGCAGGACACTGCGAACTTGTTGATCGAGCGGGGATTCACGGCCGAACAGGCGAGTTGGATCGCTGAAAACCAACTGTGCCTCAACGGAACGTACACGCTCCATCAGGACACCGCCAAGCGAAACGGCGGCGACTTTGACGGCGACATGATCTGTGTGATCGACGGCGACCGGTATCCGATGTTCACCGATTTCCGCTTCACTCTCACAGAGCATCCACCGATCAAAAAGAACAAGGCAGCCCGTCTGAAGTCGGACTGGTACAACATCGAAGCAATTGCCATGGGAGCGATGGGCAATCAGATCGGCGTCATTACCGATCTGGAGGCGGCGGCCCTGGCCAGTGGCTTCGATGAAGATATCTACGTACTTGTGCCCGAACTCCAGAAGGAGATCGACGGCCTCAAGCACAACACGTGCGCAGACCGGTCAGTGTTGAAAGAGATCAGGGAGAGGGCGCCGAAGCCGGTGTGGTTGAGCCTGAAAAACCCAACCTCGCTGAATGACTTGCCTCTGCAGCTTGATGTTCTCCCGACTGACCGCATTGGCAGGTACTACAACAGCCTGCGCCCGGAGATTGCATTCATGATGGGTGACCCGATGCAGGTCAGTCAGTTTGCCGGCCTGATTGTCGGGAATAGTCCCACCCAAGAGATGTTCAACGAATGCGAACTGATTCGGTGCATCTTCAATTCCGGGCACGACATTATCCGGACAAAGACGAACGCCGAAGCAGATCGCGTCACCCGCACCATAGCCGCACTCGAAGCCGCCCTGAAGTCAAAGGATGAGGATGCCATTGCCGTTGCCCGTAAGGCACGCACCAAGGCGCTCAAGTCCCAGCAGGTCGCTGAAAAGTGGGCGAAGGAAAAATCGCGATCCCTTGGGCACATTGTCGCCGCCTGGAGTATGTCGAAGCGCACCAACCGTAAGGCTTGGTGCCAGGCAATGCACAGCATTGTTCACAACAGCAAGTCGCCCCTCGCTACCGGATCGTTGGCCATTCACGCGTTTCCGCAGGAATTTGTGGACGCGCTGGCTGAACGGACAGGCGGGGTTCGCTCTGTTGTGGCGATGCCCAAGGTACTGGGCGAGGTAGTGGTTGAAGATGATGCGCTGTATCTCTACGGAGCGGGTAGAGCGAAGTCCTATCTCTTCCGCTACGACCAGAAATCGCGCGCCATCGTCAAGTAGTCGAGCCTTATCGATCTTTCGGGAGGACGTTGCTCAAGTTCCAGCGTCCTCCCGGAAAGGATGGACCTGGATATGACGGCAACTTCTCTTAACTCGTATGAATTGGGCTTTAGGAGAGTAGCCATGTTTCTCACGTCCTGGCTGTTTGTGATTGGTTCGCTTCTGCTGTTGGTGCGCCTTGCCAGCCACGCGCGACTGTTCACAGAGGCATTTGTGCAAGCGGTTAGGCCTTCCCATAAGACCGGAGGATCTTCGTATGTACCTTGCGCCCCCTCGGGGAGGTATCAGGTACAGATCGATTTCGGGAAGGCTGCAATGGCCGACGGCGCCATGCAGTTCCACTACCAATGGAAGTTGATCCAGAGCCAGTCCGGTTTCCGGATCACGAAGGAAGACAAGGAGGTGCTTGACAGGAAAATCCAGGCGTACTGCAAACACGTTGTAGAAGACCCAACAGTCGCAGCCGGTGATCATCGCCTGCTGCAGTGGTTTAACTAGCAGTACATCGCATGGCAGGGAGGTGCAGTCTGGCCTCTCTGCCATGCAGTCAAGAAACGGGGACCGATAAAGACAAATGAAACTGCCGACCAGAATCCTGATTTCCGCCGCCATGCTCCTCATGTTGATGGGTGTCAGTGCCGCGGACACGCACATAATGAGCGATGTCATCCAGCCGGGCAAGGTGACGCGCGTTGCCACCGCTCTGAACCACATCACGATCATCGAGCTTCCGGAACCCGTTGAGTCCTACTCGATTGGCAGTGATTCAGTTCGCGTCGAATACCACGACAACCGTGTCCTCATTAAGCCGACCAAACCGAACATCTCCACCAACCTCTTTGTGTGGACCGCGACGAGTCATGCCGTCTACGAAATCCTTCCCGCCGGTGACCCGACAACGATGTCGTATGTCCTCGATCAGGTATTCCCCGCGCCTCCGCCAACGCCAGAGCCCTCTCGCGAGGAGATAGAGCGGCAGACGGACACCATGTACTCAGGCGCCCTCGCGAACCAACGGCTGATTCGGAGCGGCAAGCTGCCACACGGTCTCCGCTTCTGGTATCGCCATTCCGGGGAGGATCACTGTGACGAGTGTGTGCAGCTGCGTGTGACGCGCATAACGGAAGATTCCAGCAGCTACTATGTCCAGGTCGTTGCCGAGAACAAGGCCGCGCACCCCTACCGGCTGCGCGAGGCGGCGGTCATGGCTCTGCGGTCCTCCTTCTCGGAGAACATCCCCGCTCACTACATGAACCGGCAGATCTCCGTGGATGCCCTGCGCGAGATGGGCAGCTTTGCTCCGGAGCCACTTCGCACGCACGGGTCGACGCTCAACGCCCCGCGCGATCTAAAAGCCGGCGAGCACGCGGAGTGGATCGTAGGCTTTGCGAAGCCGGTGCGTACCCCGGCCGTCTACCAGTTCAGTCTCCCGGACGACGAGCAGCACCCTGTCACCGCGACCGTAGTGTTCTAAGTTCACGGCAGTTTCATAGTCGGCCCACGCAAGTGCCGGCTATTTTTTGGCCAAAAAATAGGGAGGAAGTGCGATGGAATCTGAAACTACGCTCGCAGAAGTGCCACTGAAGACGATCAGTCCAGAGGAAGGAGTGGTTCTCATCGGGAAGGCGTTCGGGAGGGGGCAGGTGCGTGACTATCGGACCTGGCTGCTCGACCTAATTACGGATCCAATCCAGCCACGCTCATACAACTCAGATGCCGATCCCGACGATCCCGGACGGCGCCGTCTGCACCCGATCCTGGTTTCAGGGATTGTCTGCTTTGGCTTGATGTTCGTCATTTTTCTCTATTTCTCATACTGGAAGTAGGCGGTGGGGGACTCCGATGGCCCACGAAGCTGGCAATACATTCACGACGATTCGCGAGATATTTCATCCGATTGCGCTGCTCGCAGGCCCTCAGTACGCAGCGCGTCTGCGCATTCGCAAGGTGGAAGGGCGGATCTATCTCACAGACTATAGCCAATGGTTGTGGAGTCCCCTGAGCGGCGAGGAGCCGCGCATTCTCACCGAATGGGAGCTGGAAGAACTGGTCTCGCCTCTTGATGTCTGCCGGACTCTTCTGCTCTCTGCACAGGACGCAATGGTTAGCCTTTTTCGGCAGATTGACAGTGTTCACCCCCCTTTGACCCCCACGTGGACAGAACCGAGCCGCCGACATGCCGACGAAGTCATCAGCTGCGTCTTTCACCTGAAGAGGCGGTCAAACGCTCACGGCAGCGGTGGACTGGAGCGTGAGTAATGGCTGAGCGGAAGATGACACAGGCGGAGGAGATTCGCGAGCGCGAAGCGCTGGTTGTCCTCTATGTCTTCGCTGGCGCCATAGTGGCGGTGATTCTTTGGGTAGCTCACGCCCGCCTCTTCATCACGAATCAGCAGCTCGTTGCGATATCGTTGTGGCCGCTGCTGGCCAGCTTCTGGGCGATTTCGGTGTTGCGCCACTTCGCCACTCGAAACGTCCGCCGTGAGGACCTTTGGCCACGGCCGGCGCCTGTGATCGCATTCGATGAGGACCAGAAGCACCTTGCCGAAGCGGTCGCCAACGACGCTGTTCTGGTCGGATATCGCACCAACGGTGCACCATTCTATTGGTCGAACCGCCTTCGTTCGATGCAAGCCATATGCTTCGGCATGAGCGGCTCAGGTAAATCAACATTGTTGGAAGCGCTCACGCAGCAGGATATTGCCCGCGGCTGCCCGATCATCTTCATCGACGGCAAAGGGGATCAGAGGCTCCTCCAAAGCATATTGCCGGCCATCGACGCGGCGGGCAGGACGCACCAGTTTCGCCTGATCGATCCGCAGCATCCCGGGTATTCGGCTTTCTACAACCCTCTCTGGGTGCCCAGTGGAGTTACCCCGGAAGATCAGGTGTCTTTCATCTTCGATTCGTTTCAGATGAACACCAACGAGTTCTTCGACTCCCACCAGCGCGTTTATCTGGAAAATCTCGTCCGCATCCTGCACTACTCCGGCCGCCGCTTCAACATCCACGACGTCCTCGTCACTGCCTACGATGTCTCTGCGCTGAAGCGCCAGGTACAGGTTGCGATGACCAATATGGCGAAGCTCGCCGCATCCCCGGAAGAGCGCCGCGCGTTGGATATGAGCATCCGGAACCTCGCTGAGACGTTTGACGACAAGGAACGTGTGCCCAAAATTCAAGGGCTGATCAATCACCTCATGACCTTCATGACGAAGGAAATGGCGCGCATAACCGGCGCCTACGAGAACGTACTCACCATGGATCAGGTGATTGATGAGCGGCTAATTCTCTTCCTCTCCCTCAACGCAAACATCAATGGTCCGGCCGTTACCTCGCTTGGCCGGATTCTGCTTCAGAACCTGCAATTGATGATCGGGCGGCGCTACTCCAAGTCCGGGTACGACACCCACCATCCGTTTGTCAGCGTCATCATGGATGAGTTTGCGCCCTTCGCCTACGAAGAGTTTGCCCAGATTATCAACCAGGCGCGCGGTACCAATATCGGCTTCCTGTTTTCCCTGCAGAACCAGCCGCAATTGCTTCAGGTTGGCAAATCCTTCCGGAGCGACCTGTCGTCCTCGCCGAACACGACCTTCATCTTGCGCATCAAGGACGACGAGACAGCAAAGATGTTCATCGAGAATTCCTCCCGTGTAAAGGAGATGCGGAGGTCGGTGCAGTTTGCCACCAGGGGCCTATTTTCTCGGATCTACGAGGAGCAGGACGCAGGGACTCAGACCGAGGTGTACGACTCGGCTGCGAAGGATGAACACCTGAAACGCATGCCAACCGGACAAATGGAAGCGCTCGTAACCGACCACCGCCGCGGCGCGATTCTCGAACATATTCACGTTCGCCAGGGAGTTCAAAGCTTGCTTGTAGAGAGCCCGGCAGCAGCGCTCTATCCGCCACTGGACGTGCTCGAACCGGAGTCTGAGGGACTTCATTTGACATTTTCCGGGATGCCGGCGCAGCTGGCCGATGCCCGCAAGAAACGACGCATTTCGCCCAGAGGAGGGCTCAGATGAGAGTCATATTGTTGCTCGTTGCACTTTGGCTTGCGCCGCATTCGGCGCAGAGTCAGACCAACCCCGAACCGGCGGCGGCCGACGCAAGCGCACAGCAGCAGGTTGAATCTGAGCCGGTATATCAGCAGTTGCACGACATTCCGCCACAGCTTCGGATGCCGCAGCAGCCACCGCCTCAGCCCGGGACTGAGCAGTCTACTACATCGGAGCGGTGGCGATACGATCCCGCAGCCAGACCGGGCGTTGCTGAGAGAAGGCCACACCAGGAGTCGGTTATCGAGCGTGGATTGAAGGGAATTAATCCGAGCAATGTCCCCTATGGCCGCCTGCTCGACGAATGGCGCGCCATGCTCGTGCAAGAGACGATTGAGAACATCTATTTCTGGATGGTGCTCATTCTTTGCTTCAGCCTGATGATCTCCTGCTCCTACCATGTCTGGTTTCTGCAACAGCGCGAGGAGCGATTACAGATCGCCGGGGCCATCGTCGCACAGCTCTGGAATGCCCACGTGTTTGCGCGCCGTAAGGCACTTGAGGCGATTGAGGCACACAACAAGTTGGTCGCAAAAGTGAACGCCGAGTACCGCGCCGCGAGGGAGCAGTCTACATCAGCGACGACAATCTCTTCGGATGGCTTGGAGGGATATGATTCAGCGGAACCTAACTTGCCGGAGCTGCCGCACGGCATCCCAAGCGGTGAAATGTCCCAGGTTCTTAGCGGCGTATTTGCACCACCGCCGAAGGACTCCCCGGACCAATGCTCGAGACATGATGATGGCAAGAACGAAAACGACCCGGTTCCATTGCAGGTAAGAGCGGCCCAATTTGCTCAGTCCCAACCCCAGCAACCACCGGCGAAAGTCACAAGGCCCGATGCAGCAGAGGAGACTCCCAAGCCGTCTTCCGAGTCAGGGAACGACGCCGAAGCATCCGCTGCCGAGAATGTTGAGGCGCTCAAGCAGGCTCTCCAGAAAGCCCAGGCGCAGCTGGCGACGCAGGACGCGCAGCTGAGAGCTAAAGACGACAAGATCACCAGCCAGCGGCAACTCATAAGTGATCTGAACAACAGGTCAGGAGCCAACGGCGGGGCCGGGAGTGGTGCCAGGTGACGATCATCTGCGGATCATCGCTGGGACAACTGGCAGTGAAATGGGCCGGTTCTGGCGCGCTCTGGTGGTGCAGACTCGGCGCCACATTGGCGGATACGGCAGTGATGAATACGACCGGCTTTGTCCTTGGAGCGCGCGAGGTGCGGTGCTGGCGCTCCCCTGAGACCAGCGGTATTGTCCGCATTAATTGCAACCGTTCCCGACCGATTGCCCGATATGAGGACGAGATCGGCGGGGTATTTCTCTCTCATGGCGTCGTGCGAGCAAGTCGAGAGAACCGGCTCCTTCTTCATCCGCGAGTGACCGAGCGCAGCCGGATCGATTGCTACCTTGTCGCCTTGGATAGCGCGGCTCACGGCTTAGTTGACCTGCGTTCCCGGCCATTCTCCGGACACGTTCAGCTCATCTCGGCAAGCGGACGCGGCCGCGCTCAACAGCTGTTGATTCTCATGTGGCCTGGCAGCAAGGTCACAACTACTTTTGGAACATTGGAGTTGTCATGGATACTGGAACGCCAAAAACTGCTCAGCCGATAGCAGCCCTGCCGCCGGTACGCAAGCGTCGCTCCCCGCGCGCTAGCCGGGTCACATTCGACCCTGATGGCGATGGACGTCTCCTCGCCGTAATCCGGAATGCCACGTTTATCTCCCAGGGGCAGCTGGTCACTCTGGCAGTGCGCTTCAAAATCAAGACCCATCCAGACGCCGTTAGGAAACGCATCATTCGCTACATTGAATACGGTCTGGTGCGTGTGATTCCATCTGTTCCACCCTACCGTGGCGCTGTTTATCAGATCACACACGCCGGATTGAGGGTGCTCGAATCTTTCGGTATCGGTCTTGGTTCGATGTCGTCCGAGACGGCGAATCTTCCGTCGGAGTTGCAGGCAATCCACTTCCTGGACCTCAATGAAGTGCGCCTGGCGTTCTCGGCTGACAATGTCCTCGGCTGCGCGCAGTGGCACTCGGATCCGGAGATCAAGGCGAGTAATACCTCTCCTCACGACACGCCATTTGCAAAGGACTATGACGCACTCCTGCAGCTCCAGGATAGCAATGGCAAGGAATTTACCATTGGGATCGAGTACGAGCGGACGTACAAGGATGTCCGAAGATACGAGGAGATCGCCGAGACGATTGATGCCGAAACGAAGCTCTGCTGTGTGCTCTACATTGCCGCATCCACCGATCTGGTTGGGCGTCTTGGGGAGGCCATTCGATGCCAGAAAGTCCCGCTTTGCGTCACAGCCGCCGGCGTTCTGAAGCACAAGACTCTGGATGCAAATGTCGGCTATCTGTCCGGAAACAGCTTCCGGGTTTGCACACTGCGGCAGTATCTGACGCTGCTGAAGCATCCGCTATGACCGGCGAATGTCGAGATATATGCACGGCATCAGGCGAGGCTCAACGCGAGCTTCGCCTTTTTCATCGCGCACCTGTGCTCGCGAGCCGTGCACAGTTGGCTGGGTTTGACCGGCTGAACTGTGTCGCACAGATCGCCAGGCGACAACGTGCCTATCCGGGCGTTGAGAGGGCGTAAGTGGAAGTTATCGGAAGTTTTCGGGATGAATCGTTCTTCTACGGATGCTGGTCGTGCTTTCGGCTTGGATTGATCGCGATTAGCGGGATTTTTCGGAAGTTATCGGAAGTCAACGGGATTGATTGGGATTTTTCGCTCCCGCAACTCCTCATCGCTCAATGGCTTGCCGCCAACTACCGTCTGTTTTCGATTGTTTTGAGCCCCTTTTCCGGGCACTCCGGCCCTTTTGGGGCTCGCTGGCGGGTTGGCGTCACCTGATGCTTGCGGCCTCTTTGGAGACGCCGTGGCGCTGTGCGGTTGTGCTTGCTGTGCGCCGTCAGGTGAGCAGTTGCCCCCTCGGTGCGGTTGTCTGTGCCGATCGTTGTGCGCGGCATCCGGCGACCTTTGCCTCTTTCTTCTTTCGCGCGGACGCCGTCTTTGGGCGGAGTCTGGCGCAGCTTTGGCAGCCGTCGTTGCGCGATGCTTGTTGTCCGCGGCGGCTAGGTTGTGCCGGCGGCGGCGTCTTCTGGTGGGCGGCCTGTGTCACAGTTGTGCGGCCCTCTGGGGTAGGTGCCGGTGCGTTATGCGGGCACCGATGACTGGCTCGCGGTGTCCGTCGCTGCTTCCGGGGCGTCTCTTCTTTCCGGTTTTTGCTCCGCTTCATGTGCCAGTTGTAGCCCGTGTCGTCGAGGCTGATCTGTCGTCGGCCAGGTGACAGCTTTGGCTTTCTTGAGCGCCTCCGCGGGCTACAGCGACGCCGCTGCCGGATGGTAGACGACGACCTCATTTCCAACCTTTTTCGATCAATCAGCCGCCGGACTTGCGCCGCGATTCTCAGCCTCTTCAGAAAGGAGTTGAACCACGAACACCACAGCAGAAGACCTAACCGCTCAGACCACACACATCCGAGGCAACGCAGTTCGCAACTATCTTGACCGTCTCACACTGGATGCACACCTGGCGACATTGCTCGACACTGCACGTCTCGAACGGTTTCGCGGTGTGCCCGCGGGAGCGCCCGTTTATTCGTTATTGCACCGGCAGGCCACGAAGCAACTGCGCAAGTATTGCGCCTGCTGGCGGCTGGATCCGTCGCTGCTTGAGGCGGAGATCTCGTCCATTGGGGAGCTTCGCCGCTTCACGGTGCGCGCCACCGTGCCAGTGGGGACAGTGCGCCGTGGGGGATGGCTGCTGACGCTCGGATTGGCTGCCCTGGCAATCTCGGTCGCTTTGAGTAGCGACTGAACAGGCGTCCGATGGGAAGTGGAAATGCCGATCCGGGCGCACATTGTATGGTGCTCCCCCAGCGGCTACTGCCATTTCGGCTTCACGGATTCATTGCTGAACTCCATCCGCTTCGCACACCAAAACAAACATTCTGGCCACATGTCGGTGGCAGTGCCATGGAATTGGCCAGCCGCCGGCGCGAACCTTCTGGAGGTTTTCATTGATTACTCAGTTCAAAGGGCAGTACGAATTCCTCGATCCGGCGTACTACTGCCTGGCAGAATTCGACGGCGTAATTTACAACTCGGCGGAGGCGGCATTTCTGGCTGCGCAGTTCGATGATCCCTACTTCCGGTCAATGTTTCGCGATCCCTCCCTTCCTATTTGGCGGGCTCGCGAGCTGTCCAAGAAGCTCCAGAGGCGCGGTGATTGGACGCCAGAGCTGTCGCTTGAACTGATGCGGCAAATCACTCTCGACAAATTCCGCCGCTCCCCGAATCTCCGTTCCCTGCTCCTAGCGACCAGCCACGAACTGATAGTAGCGGAGAACAACTGGCACGAACAATTCTGGGGACGTTGCGTCTGCAATATTCGACCGGGCAAATACGGCCGGAAAAATGTCTGCTTTGTGCCGGGCAGCAACCACCTTGGAAAGATTCTGATGTCTGTAAGAGAGCGGCTCACCGCGGAAGTGCGGGCCGCCTAGGATAACGCGGTTGTTGGAGAGACTGCCCCACTGAACGCCACAAGCACAGCCCCACCCACACATTTCACATTGTTCCGGATGCTATGCGCGCTACAATCTGCCGAGCGTGTCCGAAGCCGAAGGATAGCGATGGAATCAGGTAGACCAATCTGTGCGAGCGCCTTGCGGGGTCAACCTGGTCTGTCACGCGCGGCCTGTGACAGACTCGTAGCAGCGCAGCCCCTGACCGTGTTGGAAGCATTAGGCATTCCGGGTGTTGGACGCAAGACGACGAAGAGACTCCTTGCCATCGGACTTCTCACAGACCCCGAGGGCGTTCAGACTCGGGGGCGAACGGCAGAGGAACTCAGGGGTGAATGATGGCAAAGCGAAGAGAGGCGCGACACGATCCTCTGGAGACGGTCTTCCCAACCGCCCACTGGCCGATCGGTCGGGGCATCGATTACAAAACCGGGTGGAGCTTGCTTGGCTTCGGCAGCCGTGACGGCAATGGAAATCTGCGCGGTGTCGAAAGTATCTTGCCGAAAGGTCGGAGGCAAGACGGCGTTTGCGGAGATAACTGAACACATTTCTCAACGGTCGCCCGGCCTACAGCCTAGCTTCCTCGATCCCGACTTCGGGACCGTATCACAGTTGAGATCGGCGTTTCTCAGTACCAATCGACAGTGAGCCGCGGCTAATATGGAAGGATGAAGCGACTTCGACAACTACTGGCCTGTCCGTCTACGTGGTACGACAACTCCGGCGAAGATTGGGTTACTACGATCTTGGAACTCGATTGGTATTACTCTTTGGCTCAACACGCAATCGATGGAGATGATCTTCCTTTCGATCCATATGAATTTGAGGAATACGCGGGGGATGAAGATAGTGTTGAGCGAGAGCATTTGAAGAAGAATCTTGAAATGCGCAGGCCTGAGGCCGAGAGAACATTTGCGACTCGGGCGGGACGCCTCATTGGTCTTCGCTTCATGCGTCCCTCTGAGCAGAAAAAACATTTCAACGCGAGTTGGTCACACCATCAGGTCACGGCTGAGAGCACGAAGGGGACGTCATATCTATTTCAAGACTTCGAGAGAGAAAGACTTGAGCGTACCTTTTGGGAGTTCTTGCATTTAACCTTCATGGAATATTTACAAGCCCCAAACGACTATGAGGAGTTTGTTAAGCCAGCGGGAACCCTCGCGAACATCCCTGAAGCGGTTCTTTGGCACAGATTCTTGAATGCGGAGTCGCTTCGCATCTGCCTCGACACGATCCGACCCATCGGAGCGACGGATGGCGTGCCAACATCATTTCTTTGTTTCGATATCCATTTCGGTGCCAAGCTTGCGCATATATATCCAGTTAGCGAACAGGAAGCCAAAAGCATCATGGGAAGCTGTGAACTGCTGCGGTATGACGGTCTCAATTGCTAAGAGCAGTGAGATTTGCTGCATGCTTGTCGTCAAGCCAACACTGTCGATCGACCATCCGACAAACGCCTTCGTCTACCCTGGCTTTCGGACAAATGTTTAACCAGATACCAAAAGACTACTTCACTCTCGTGTTTTCCCGCTAACACCCTTTCCTAAGAGCGTGCGGTAGGAATGATGCCCTCTGACAATCAACTGTTCGACCAGTAGCCTCGCCTCGGCGGAGCTCTCTTCGCTGCCATTGAGAGCCGCAGCAAGAATGACCTTGGGGCTCTCGCCCCATCCGTAGATTTGATAGCCTTCTTGATCACCCTCAATCAGGTAACGTAGGGACTCAACGGCAGACAGCGCGTCCCGGCCGCAGACTTCTGCAAGTTTATTCACTACAAGATGGCTCGGACTTATGGTCTTTACCAAACGGAGGACATGATTTAGTGTGCGCATCTGCCAGTCGAGCGGAAGCGCGCTGCTAGCAAACCAGAAGCCGAAAGCGCTCAATTCTCCGCGATGCGCGGATGGCTCCTGTTCGGCGGCTTTCAATCTCGATTCCCAGAGCTGCATCAATCTTTGTTGCGTTGGCTCATCCAATTGCTCCTTAGAGTTATAGGTGCCGAAACCAACATCGCGAAAGCCTTGCTCAAGTGCGTCATCCGGCGCATTCGTAAAGAAGCTTTGCATAATGTTGGAATCCCCCGGCTCTACGCCCCACGCATATAACCGAATGAGGTGCCGGGCCAAACCACCGCTGACATCCTTGCGCGCTTTTTCCGGCCAGGATTGCATCAGCGTTGTCGCGCGGAGATAGGACGCGCGCAATGGAACAAAGACCGCCGCAAAGGACTGGGTCGTCACAATGAAAGATTGCCATGTGAACTGGTAGACCTGAAACAGCTGATTATCGCTCGGAAATAACTGGCCCTCCTTCTCCCCGAGCCATTGTTCATCGAGGAACGAAATCTGTGGAAGCCATTGGCCCAACGCCTCGCGAATGCCTCTTGTTGTCTGAGCGCCTAGATCGACCGCGCGATCCAGAAGCTCGAACAGTTCCGGCAATCCGGTCCGGCCTGGCGGAATGTCGGAGACACGGGCGCGCATCCACAAGCCGTAACGGACTGCAGCCTCTATCCCTAGCGTTCTCGCATCATCCTGGAGGGAAATCAGTGTCTGCTCTTCTGCACGTGCGGAGCCATCGATAGAACTGTCTTCAGCGTTCGTAGACTGCATGACAAGCTCAATGGCATGCCAGATCTTAGCGCGGTAAGCAATGTCCAGGGGCAGTGCTTCCTCCTTGGCGAGGATGTTGACCAGCAGCATAGCAACAGACTTAGCGGTCCACGCCCATCCCGGATCTTGGTCCCACGCTTCGTCTCGGGCGGGATTCTCCTGGATCGCCTGCGTGATGCCGTAGAGTGCCAAGTCAAGAGCGTCCTCCACGCCAACCTGTTTGCCGAGTGAAATCGCATAGCTCAAACCGTCAATCGCAGAGCGGACATACGTGGGCTCCCCACCGATGAGTGCGCGAATGTGCCCTGACAGCTTGTCCGGGTTCTCGGTAATCGCCTGACGAAGCACGTCGCCCAAGCCTGCTTTGTTGGCTTCCCCAAACTCCTCCCCTGGTTTCCAGTCGGCGATATGGTTTGTGAATGCCTCGACCGACATTGTTAAGATATCTTTCGCGCTCAATGGGCTTGGCTGGCCGCGACGCACTTCAGATGCTGCTATCGGTTTTGCATTTGTCAGTAGACCGCTATTCTTTTCCTGCTGGACACTTGCCAGATCGGGCGGCAATGGACATGTGAGATCTCGCATCCACTCGTCCTGCCAGTTTTGCTTCAACCGGGACAGGAGTTTGTCGATCTCAGTGGCAGATTCCCCGTGGTTTTCTAACCTGAGGCGGTAGGAACTATAGTCCAGTCCCTCCCGAAGGATGTTAAAAATCCTCTCCTGGACCCCAACAGGCGCTCTGGATAGCCACTGTGTTAGCAAGCTGTAGAATTCAGGGTCGGTTCGCCGACTTGAGAAATTCTCCTTCGTCTGGAGCGCATTCACTACGTCGTTGGTCTCAACGACTGCAGACTTCGACAGCACAAAGTGTTCCAGGCGACGAAAGATTCGCCAGCCGTAGCGCCGTAGCTCTGTCAGAACCAACTCCAGCCCTTGTCTTGCTACGGCAAGTCCTAAAGCCGCATCACGAACCCCTACGACAAGCGATCCTTTGATATCGGGCAAATGACCGTACTCTAGGTCGGGCATCCAGATGGATGAGTAGTCTTCCTTCTCGTCGCCGGCGCGTCCCCCACTATGCACCTTCATTCCAAAATCCAGTTGCGCGCAGAGAAATCGGAAGGTCTCATAAGGCTTGTGCGTGATCAATGCAGGAATGCAATCCCGCACGAAGCTGTCATAGTCCCATATCGCCAACTTCGGCAGCGGGTCTGCTGGCGGTCGCCATTGAGAATCGCTCTTGCGCTTGGAATGATTGTCGTGGCCCGGTCTGAGGCGGAGCACTGCTTGAGCGAGCTCCAGAGCGGCGTTCGACTCACCGCCGGATACCAGATGATTCACTACTTCCGCGATTCGCTGCGGCAGAAGCATGTAGAGACTTGTCTGGGCTTCAACCCACTTTGCTTCTCTACGAGCTACGTCTGCGGCAATCGCGGCCGGCATTTCAATCGCGGCTTCGAACGCGTATTGATGCACCCGTGCGTTGTCGCTCACGGGCACTTGGAGCAAAGCATCTTTCACCAGCTCCGGCTGGACGCTGGCCATTCGCGCCAGATAGTCCCCCTCCGGCCATGGCGGAAATGCAATGGTGCCCGCCTGGCGAATCGCAGATGGTGGGTGTTGGAACCTGCCAGCATTGCGCAGCGGGGTAATCCAGTCTGGATCCTTGAGCTGGCTGAAGAAATACGAGTAGTTCGCCGGGTTCTTTGTTATTAGCTCCAGCGCCCGCTTAACCGCCGCCTCATTTACTGGCATCGGACACCTCCTGGAGGAGAGCATCAATCGCTTCGAAGTCCGCGGAAGGCTCCGGCTTGAGCTTGCGAAGCAGAATTGTCTCGGCTTGAGTCAGCCGGTGATAGAACTCCTCCTCCGTTGCGGCAAAGGCGTGATGCGCAAGGTTCGTGAAATAGTCCTTATGTTCCATTAGTTCATCGATCTCTGCCTCCTCGACATCACTGGGCAGAAGTATGCCTGGTCCCGTCAGCGCGCGAAGTAGAGTTCGCATCTGATCCTTCCGCTGTTGGAGATTGGCATCCATCCAATCGAAGAGCTCACGGAGATCCCTCAGCATTTTCGCAACTTTGGCCTCCGATTCGGGCTGCCAGCCTCCGTCCTCATTGAGGCTCGGATTCAGATTCTTGAACTTGGCCCGGACCGGCCCCAATTTGTCATTCAAGCGTTGGCTGCGCGCGGAGGCGCTGCCGACAAGAAGAGGCGCCTTTTCCAGCATCTCGCGGATTGAATGCGCAGCCTGAAAAATCGCCTCCGGGTTCCCCCGATCGCGAACCACGATCAACGCCCCTCGATAGAAATCGCCGACTCGCGGATCGCGTCGACGAAGCGCCTCGAATAAAGCCTGGCGGGAGCCTGTGAGGACCTGCGGCGAAGTTGGCGTCTGTTGTTGCAGTTCGGCTTTGAGCGAGGTTTCGTCCATGCAATTTCTCCCGTAAATCCCCGTCCATCGGGAGCGGGCAACTGTCGGATGTTTCCGGTCTACACGGGCTTACAACATAAATTACCGACTTAGTGCCCGTTAGCGGTATCTGATCCGGCGGCGTGACGATAATTATAGTTGGCAACGCTGATTACGGCCCATGAACAACTATGACCGCTCTTGTGCAATCCGCAGGTGCGAGCCAACCAAAGAAGCACCAAAGAATCGGTCCTGTGAAGTTGGCCAGCGAGAAGTATTCCAAGAAAGCCCCCAATTGCAGTAGAGTCATGGCCCCACGGAATGGCATGCATCGCCGTCGTATCCCGCTCCCAATCTCCCCCTAGAAAGGATTTCACGGAATGCCCAACATCATTCAGTTCCTCGTCCCTGCAGCCCTAGTCCTTGCCTGCCTTATCATTTGCCTCGCCTTCAGCTCTTTCCGTGGATTCCTGATTACAGGAGCAGTCCTCGGCGCGGTCGGCGGAGACGGCTGGTTATTCCACAGGCATGGCTTTTGTGGAATGCCCAACATCATCTATTTGCTGATTCCTGCGGCGGTGATTCTAACCTGCGTGCTCATCTACCTTGCGGCCACCAATCTGCGCCGTTTTCTGATGTTCGGTTTGATCCTCGCCGTGATCACAGCCGCCGGCTGGTTACTCAATGCGATATCGCTGGCCGTCGGCATCCTCTTGGTCGTTTGGCTCGTCTTGCGCGGCCTCCGCTGCACTACCAGCGGCGGATCATTGTTCAAGGCTTTTGTTGTCCATTCCGTTGTCCCTGACATTTCCGTTGGAGAGGCCTACATGGCCTCGGAAGCAGACCTGATCTAAGACCAGTTCCGAATCCGTTCACCAGCTTCCCCTGCGTCGATGGCAGAGGATTTGTTTTGCACTCAGCCCCGTGTCCCGGGGCTTTTGCTTGCGTCATTCCAGACGCGGAGGCCCTACTGTGTCCACTTCGACCGTTCCCTCACCAACATTTGGCTATCTCTACCCGTCCACGTCTCTCTCCGGAATCACCCGCGCTGCGTCTCGATGGGAAATCTTGAAAGCATTTCTGGCTTCCTCCGATGGCGCGATCGTCAGCCGCCTACGCGAACTGTCCACTGGCCTCCTTTTCTTTACCTCTATCCCCGGGCAAGCTCACTCGGGAGCGATCTACTTCTACAGTTCGGTTCGGAGGGCGTTCTTCATGCTCGATTGGGCCAGCCGCGACGATGACTTCGAAGCTGAGGAGTTTGATGTCCTGGTGGAGGCATTCTCTCTAGAGCAGGCACTTGCTCCAGGCGCCTGCCCCGCTACGCGTCATCACTACCGCCGGCTCGGACCGCACAGACAAGGTCACAGGCGAGCCAGAGGAGCGCGGCCCTTCCCTAGCACTCGCAGTCAAAATCAATCGAAAACATAGCTACAATAGCAACACTATGATATATATGTAACGTCAAAGGAGGATAACCGATGTCCACACACACGACGCTCACATCCGGGTGGGAACCGACGGCCTCAACCCCGCGGCTTCTCTCGGTCGCCCCCGGATTGGCAAAGGCGTATATGAAGCTCTTCGTGAATCGGCTGTCCTACTGCGAACAATCCCCGTACGGAGACCATCGCTACCACCGCCCGAAGTACCCGGAACTGAAGCTCCTCGCCGGCCGCAGGGCAGCCATGGAGATGGTCGGCCAGAAGTGGGGCAGCCTTCTCCACGTTGAGCGGGCAAACGAGATTTACTTCGACCTGGTGAAGGAGCGCAGACTCCCAAGCCCGTACCGCAGCCTGACGGAGAAGATCATCGAACAGCACCTCGCCGGGCAGGTCACTATCAATCTGTATGCGATCAATCCGGAAACCCAATGCTGCAAATGGGTCGCCATTGACGCTGACTACGAGACGGAACAGGCGAAACGAGACCTGGCTAAACTCCGAAAAGAGCTGCGACTGGAGAATGTCTTCGCGGTTCAGGAGTATTCCCGGCGAGGCGGCCATTTGTGGATCTTCTGCAAGGAGCCGTTGCCGGCCAGACAGTGCCGCCTTTTCGTCTACAACCTCGCGCTTCGGCTGGGGGTGCCCATCAAGGGCTCAGGGTTCTCTGAAGAGGGAATTGAGATATTCCCGAAGCAGGATTCGATCGCGCCCGGTGCTCTCGGCAACGGCATTCGCGCGCCGCTAGGCATCCATCGGAAGGACGACAACCGCTACTGGTTCGTGGACATTGGACAGCTGACGCTCCAGGCTCAGATCGACGCGCTCTGTGCGCTTCCCAAGCTGTCAGCTCAACAACTGAACGATCTCACGCACCACTTGGCACCTCCACCGCAATGGGAGACAGCTGACGATCCGCAGCCAGCTGAGACCGCGCGAGGCTTTGTCGGAATTAGCGGCGGGGTTACGAAACCCTTCGATATTTACGAGCACGTATCGTTGGCGAACAAGCGGCCGATTGGGGGAAAAGACTATTTCGTGCAGTGCCCATCTTGTCGTCTCGCCGGTCGCGACACGAGCAAAGATAACCTCGGCGTTGCGAGACCGCACGGTCCTCGACACGGCTACTACCACTGTCACGCGGGCTGCTCAACGGATGACATCCGAAATGCCTTCGGGCATCCGCGTTCTCCGTACTTCAAGAAACGTTAGGAGCGTCCTATGGCAATTAGTTCCTCTCATTCAGGTTACCGACCGGGTAAGCTCCCATTCGTTCGCGGTTTCGCGATTCAAATCAGCCATCCTGAATGGGAGGAACTTCGCACCGCGGGCATCGTCGCGCGCGTACGCCTGAAAATTGACTTCTCCTCGACTCATCGGCGCTTCGTACTGTGCGCCGAGGAGTCGGGTGGAGCGACTGCCAACGTCGGGCATTATTGCGGCTTCCTGCCCCTGGTCGGCGACCCCACGTTCTTCGCCCGACCGGTCACCCTGGCAATGCCAAACACAGTCCATGCCGACGTATCAGCCGCGTCCCTCGTATCGATTGAAATGCTTCGATACGGCACGACGTACACCCTGAACATCTTTCTACACTGGCTTGCGACCGCCTCAGGGTCGGATGCGCTCCCAACTCACCGTCAGAAGCTGCTATTTACTGCCAACCGGGGCGTTCTATCGAAGCCGTTGTGGCAGGCTGGGAAGACGGCTCAGGTGGGGGCTCATATCCCAGCGTTCCACCGTCGCACCGGCGATCCATTGCTTATACCGACCGCCTTATATGAAGCAGTGGGTGCCGTCACTGACGCTGTCTGTTGTGTCGGCTGCCGCAAGACGCACTTTCTTGCTCTCAAAGCAGTAGTGCTGTCCGAAGAGCTGTGCGTCCCAGGAGTTCATCAGCCAAATCCACATGCTACAGTTCCACAGATTGCTTTCGATAAGACGCTGCCCACAGGGCAGGCAGGGAAGAACAAGAAGAAGCGTGATCGACGAAAAGCGAAGCAACAGGTCGCCCGTCAGGCGGAGCATGCCGCTCCTCCGAAAGACACGGAGGCTGTAGCCGGCATATCAGAGGTATCTGGACTTCAGGAGGTAACAACGTGAGAGTTCTTCGCTACCTTCTCCTCGCGCTCCTGGTAACAGGTGTCGCTTGGGGTGTTCGGCATCAAGATCAGCTTCCGGCAACCGTTAGGCCCGTCGCCATGCTGGGGCAGTTTGGTACCGCGCGGCAGTCGCCGGCGACGGGATCGGCGCCAGCACCTGCCCTGTCCCCTGGCCATCACGCTCTCTATTACACGCCTGAGGTGAACCCGGAACGACTGGATGTGCCACTTCTCACCAAAGCACGCGGACACATCGACGCGGCCTTCTACAGTTTCACCGATAAACCTACCGCCGAGGCACTGCTGGCCGCCGCCAACCGTGGCGTGAAGGTTCGGATCTATCGTGACCAGGAGCAATTTCAGGATGAAAAGAAGCGAAACCCATACATGACGACTATGTTTGCCGGAAACCGCAACGTACAGATTCGGGTCAAGGGATCGCGCGCGCTCATGCATTTGAAGGCATGGTCCACCGAGGGTTTGCTGCGTGATGGCAGCAGTAATCTATCCGCAGCGGCCAAGCACCAGGACAACAGTGTTGTGCTGTCCTCCGATGCCGATGAAATTCAGGCATTCGAAAAGAAGTTCGCCGAGATGTGGAACCGGCCAGACAACATCGTCATCCAGTAGTTGCCTCCTCCATCTAGAGACTTCCCCCGGCCGTGCCTTCGGGCGCGGCCATACTTTCGCCCGAACGCGGCGAGCCACCAACTCCACTATCAAACCAGCCGCCGAAGGACGGCAGTAAGGACACTTCTCAACCATGGCAAAGAGCGTAAATCGCGCGACACTGATTGGGCATCTGGGCAGGGACCCGGAGCTGAAGCACACCAGCGGCGGCACCGCTGTGGCCAACTTCACGCTGGCAACCAACGAGCGCTACAAAGACAAGGACGGCAACTGGCAGGACCGCACCGAGTGGCACAACATCACGTGCTGGGCGCGCCTCGCGGAAATTGCCAGCGAGTACCTCAAGAAAGGCCGAGCTGTTTACGTCGAGGGCAGCCTGCGCACGCATAGCTGGGACGACAAGCAGAGCGGCCAGAAGCGGTACCAGACCTACGTCAGCGCCACCGACCTGGTCGTGCTCGGCGGCGGCAGCGAGGGCGCGAGCGGTTCCTCGCGTGAGAGCGATGCCGATCAGAACTTCCCCGGCGACGAGCCCGAGTTTGTCAGCGCCGGAGCCAGCGACGATCCTTTCCCGTTCTAGGGGGTGGCTAGATCGTCTCACTACGTTCACACGCCCCTAGCACCGCCGCTGTGTTGGGGGCTTTTCTCTGACCTCAAATTCTGAAAAGGGAAGGACTGCATGTCTTCTGAAATCGCTCCAAATCACAAGCAAACCGCCGAGGAGATCAAGAATCTTCTCGAACTCCCTTTCCGTGCCGCCGAGATCACGTGGCGAGTTCTCGGGGATGGCGAGAAAACGGAAGGTGAAGCCCGCATCATCCCGTATGCCTACCGCACCGCTTACATGAGGCGTCTGGACACCCTGTTTGGTCCCGGAGGATGGACCCAATCCTTCTCGATGACGACGGTGAGCAACGTTCAGCGATCGAAGAAGGTCAATAAGGCGTACGCCATGATTACCACTGGCAAGATCCTCGTCACAAGCACCATCACAATCGAGGGATTCGGCACGCGGTCCAGCACCGGCGAGGGATGGGCGGACGACGAGAACGGCACAACGCGAGCCCAGGCCCAAGCCTTCCGCCGCGCCTGCGGCGAGTTCGGTCTGGGTCGGTATCTCCGGGAACTGGAAGGCTGGAGCTGCAAGGTTCCGGTGAATGGGAAGGGCTACTTCAAGCGTCCACACTTCTCGGTTCTGCCGGATTCGGCGATTCACCCGTCAGAACTCGCAGAAGCAAGGGAAGCACGAGCGAGGGCAGCGAAATCATCGCAAAAGCCCGCCGCACACGCGGCCGGGAGAAGTACTCAGCCGGCTCGAACGGCGCAGTCATCGCCGCAGGGCGCCGGGACTGGCACTCATGCGCCAGGCGTCTCGGCGAATGCCAGCACGACTCAATCGGAGGCCATCGAAGCACAGCTCGCACTGCTGCGGACTCCCGAGGCGAAGCAACGGCTTGCCGGCTACCTCGGCCAGCTCTCCAAGCCCCTGATCACGTCGGTAGTCACCGGCCTCTCCGAGCTGTATGCGAACGGGCGCATGGCGGGAAATCTCGTCAACGATGTCTTCTTCAACCTGGATAGGGCCGTGGACCTGATCGACCAGATCAATACCATGGAGCCGATGTTGCCGAGCGACAACACCCTGCCCAGCATCCTGCACTCCCACTCGGCAAAGTCGCTTTCCGATCTCCAGACCTTCGGCGATCTCAAGGCTGTGAGCCGAACAGTCACGACCATTTATCAGGCAGAGCAGGAGCGCCAGCACGGCACAACCGCTGCCTGATTGGTTCCCGAGGAGCATCGTTCCAGTGACGCTCATGCTTCCATCATCACCCCTGCGGTACCCGAAACTACTCGAAAACTGAGGTATATCTCCATGTGCAAACTGCTGCAATTTCCTTCTCCGGACGATCCGCGCCCGGAGCCACCGGCCTCTGCGCTGAGCGTTCCACGGCCGAGTGAACACTCCGTGCCCAGTGCAGTCTCCGTCCACGCTCTATCGGTGCCGCCGAAGAGTGCGAGCGCGCCCTGCATCCTTGCTGCAACGGCGGCCGTAGCTGTTTAGCCGCGCGGTGACTCAACATGCCGCCCATTCTAATCACGGCCTCTGTCACGAGCTCTCGGGCGAGCCCCGAGCAGGGCGTCCGGCAGCGCTCGGGGCTGCTCCTGAACCCTCACTACGCAACGCCCCCGGCCTTGAGGGCAGTTGCAACCAACACGATGTTCCGCGTGGTCTCCTGCGCTGGGCCTGACGGAAAGCAGCGCGTGCACGCGGAGCCGCTCATTCCCGCTCCACGCAACAGCTCCTGGAAGCCCGGGGGCAATCAACTGCACTCCGATGATGCAGCGTACGCGGAGTTCACCGGCGGCACCGACCCCATCCCTTTGTATGACGTGCAGGCCGCATAGCGCGGTCTGCACACACAACGCTGCCGCACCCTCAGTCCCCGAACGCGAATGCGGTTCCGGGTTATATCGCCAGTAGTCGTTTGGTTCATGGCCCATCCCCCCATCGGTTCGCAGAGGTGTGGATTTCTGGGGCGTAGCCAGCACAAATCGTCGCCACAGTCGATTTCGGCGTCAGGACGATGACCTCGGCATTGTGGGGACGGTCCATGCGTTTCGTGTAGCCTCCCGCCGACCAGGCCAGTAACCAGTCGTTGTAGACCAGATAAGGTTCTTCCGCAAATTTCACGAAGACGCCATTTGGTAAATCAGCCAGGTTTGCCACGGAGAGATTCTTTGGGGCCATCCGCTCTGCATTTAGACAGTTGTCGATGTCAGAGGCCGAGGGTTGCGAGCCAGCTTTCTGAGGATGAGCCTGCTGCCAGGCGCAGCAAAAGGACTTGAACCGTTCCCGCCGACATTCGGCGCAGGGACGATGCCCGGCTGCCAGAGCGGTTGCTTCGTCCAGGAAGAAGAGTTCGGTGTAACGACTTGGCGTCATCACCTTCCGCTTGCGGCCACGAAACTCCAGCACACACACGATCCATCGCTTTCCTTGCCACTTCCGCCTGATGCGGCCTTCATCGTCATGGAGAACGCCACGATTGCCCATGAATGTTCCCCGCTCAGACGTGGCGATGATCTCACCAAATGGATTCACACGATTCTGTCTGGGCATAGGCACACCTGCTTCAACGGCTCTCAGTGACATTTTATGCTTCAAGTCACAACACCAAAACTCAAGACAGTCGGAGGAAATCCATGCGCCTTGCCGGACGGCTCAAGCTCGGCTATTACCCGCTACCGCCCGCTGAGGGCGCGAAGATCCGCAACCTACTTCAATACGGCGCCGAGCCTGCTAGCGTAATCGATCCCTGCGTTGGCACTGGCGCCGCACTGCAACAGATCACACATGGCGGCAACTGCCGTCTCTATGGAATCGAGCTGGATGCCACGCGCGCCGCGGCGGCTTCGGCGATTGGCATCACCACCGTTCATGGCAGCGCCTTCGACACGCACAGCAAGGTCGAGCGATTCTCACTGCTCTACCTGAATCCGCCATACGACTCCGAGATTGGCAGCCTCTCGAACCGGCGCATGGAGGAACTCTTCCTCGGACACACCTTTCGATGGCTGCGCATCGGCGGCGTGCTCGTGCTGGTCGTTCCGTTCGAGCGCCTCATTACCTGTGTCGATGTGCTCTCCGCGCATTTCGCGGATGTTCGGCCGTATCTGCTCGCAGACCCTGAATCGCAGCGCTTCGGGCAGATTGTGGTCTTTGCCACCCGAAAGCGCGTGACCGGCTCGACGGTCCGCGACTCGAAGCAAGCGCTCATCAACTACTGCAAGGGCTACATTGATATGCCCACACTGGCAGGAGATGAGAGCCCGTATTCAGTACCGTCCACGCCGGGAGCGACCCTGACCTATACCGGGTTGCCGTTGGATGCAATCGAGGATGTGCTGCCGCGCTCCTATGCCTATCAACAGGCTGTACAGCAGTTCTTCCTTCCGGCTCCGACCGTGAGCAAAGGACGGCCCTTGACACCCCTCCATGCTGGACACGTCGGCCTCTTGTGTACGGCGGGGCTCCTAAACGGTGTGTTTGGTGAGGGGCCAGATCGTCATCTGGTGCGCTGGCGTTCCACCAAGAACGTCACCACCACCGAAGAAATCGAGACAAATGAGGAGACCGGGGAAAACGTCTTCGTAAAGCGGCACACAGAGCGTTTCAGCAATGACGTGACCCTGCTGTTCGAGGACGGCCGCACTCTGGTTCTCGGAGAAAAGCCACCATTAACCGACGCCGACGCTGCGGACGGGCGAGCTGCATAGCACCGTCCAGTGCGGCACCACTGAGGAGTTATCCCTTGGAAAACGCACACCTTCGTCTCGGGCAGCTGGAGTTTCGCCAGTCCACAGACAAGATCAGCACGACGCTCCGCGTACACTGCGACTGCTACATGGGAGAGGAGGAGCAAGGCCTCCTCCTTTCCATTTTTGGCGGGGACACCGAAATCGCGGCCATCTCCGCCGCAGTCGCCGCCAATTCTGCCTTCTCGCTGAAACTCCCCGGAGAGAATGGCGAGACCAGCCTTTGCGTTCGCATGGGGGAGAACGCTGCGAACATGCGTGGCACGATCCTGATTCCCGGGATGAGTCACCCTGTCCGGCATCTGGTCGTTGTTTCCCAGGCCCTTCGTCAGAACGGGATTGATGGGAGTACGTATCTCCTGAACTACTCCCCGGACGTTGCGTGGGCCTTGATCGCCTCAGTAATGGGGTTGCCGGCGCGACCGGAGTGGGGCTCCTGGGTCATCGACCAACTGGACCTGCAGCACCGGATCGCTTTGCTGACCGGATTCGGATGTAATCCGTGCAGCATTCGGGCGACCCGTGACGAACTGCTCGACATTGTGAGTCTGGGAGTCCGGACCATGAGCCTTCGTTTCCCGGAGGCGAACGGCCCAGTGCAGTGGCCAACCTTCACCGTTGGTGACTACTTCCGTCGAGTTTCTGGAAGATGATCTGCGCTAAAGGCGTCGGGATAATCTCTCTGATCGACTCGCGACTATGAGACCTCCCGAATCTGTGTGCGGCCGAATCAACGTGGTCACGCCAATGCGAATCTAGTCTCAACCCTAACGGGGTTGTCGGGAGCTCTTTCCGGGATTCCTGTCCGGAGAGGAGCTCTCGCGTTCCGCTACCATTTTCTCTAGAACGGCAAGCCTTTGTTCAATTAACTGACTTCTCGCCTTCAGCTTGGCGTTTTCCTCCTGCAGGGTCTGTACGGGTTGCGCGGGAGGCGGCTCTATCTGTACTGTGCCCACGATCGCGGTTCGTGTGACCTCGGCGGGTTGAGTTGCTGCGGTGAAACTCGTGGGCACCGCCGCCACAATTACCAGCAGCACGGCAATTACGGTCATCGAGTGAGCACCTCGCACAAATTGCGCAAGGTGATCGTTGGTAGCTGTGTTCATAGATGCGCAATACAAGAGCCCCTTCGCATGAAAAGACTCGCTGTACACGCGAAACTCTCCGCTTGGTTGGATAACTGACGGCAGAGACAACGTCTGGTTGGACTTCACATTGACAGCCCTGATTGCCGCGATGAAAGCGAGAAGTATGAAAAGGCCCGACAGGCCTACCAGGACGATCGTTAGATCGCGCAAAAAGCCATCTCTGATTTTGCCGGCTATAAAGACAAAAGCAGAGATCAGAACAGGAACCAGGAAGAGCATCAAACTGAAGGTTGACTGTGCCTTTTGTTCGAGTTGGTTTCTTCGCTGTTCCGTCTGATCAAAGATCCACTGACACTGCTTTACAGTCGGCTCCCCGATATGTATCTGGTCTGACTCCGGAAATGGCTCAATGTCCTTCGGTTCACCTTCAAAAAAAACGACAATCTGCCATACCTGCACCAGAAGTCGCTTGATCGACAACCCCAAGTGCCCGAGAATACCCCGCCATCCGATAGCCTTTGGTGGGTCAGCGAAAAATCGGTTACGCATAGCGTTCTCCATAAAAGAGTTCGATAAAAGCGCTCCGCATGGGATACCCAAGAGCGTTCTCCAGCCACGCCCACTCGCCGGTTGGGTTGATCTCCAGGAAAACGAGTTCTCCATCCGGTTTCTCGATAAAGTCGAATGCACCATATTGCAGATTGAGTATCGAAAGCATCTCCTGGCACCGTGCCCTGAGCTCAGCGCTGATCTCAATGCGGGAGAATCTCGCGGCTGCTGCCGGATCGCGCCAATCGATCGTTGAAGGCGCAGTATGCACCGCTGCCGCAAAACAATGTTTGCCGATGAAAGTAACTCTGAAATCACTCCGGCGAGGCACCTCCTCCTGGAGCAGGACAGGACATTCGAGATTGGTTATGGCTTTGAATTCATGCGCTGAAACCCTCCGTGTGTATACAGAATAGGCATCAGAATTGTCGACGAACAGTCCATGAAAAATCGGTTTGCAGATGGTGCCATCGGGATTACTTGATGCAAACTCCTCCAGCTCGCGTAGATTGCTGGACACGATGGTCCTGGGTGCAGGCAGTCCGATGCTGCGTGCAATTCTTAGCTGATAAAGCTTATGCTCTGCGACGTAGACCTTATCGATCGGGTTGACCCAAAGGATATTCGGATTCCAGACCATCCCGAAGGCCAAATGACGGATCTCGCCAGCGATAAACGCGCGTTCAGCGTAAGAGTGCCTGCCTAAAGCCGCTGGATGGAGTGCACGACGATACCAAACAGCCGTAACGTCACTCAGGTCGATGGTTCTCGGGCCGACCGTGATGCGCTGGACGCCGGAGTCCGTAAACTGATACTCAGCTCGGGCCAAATCTTCCGCATTTAGCCGGAAGTAAGGGAGATTTCGCTCAATCAGCTCAATGATTAGGAAATCTGCGGTCAGGTCTTTATCAGAAGTGAGAATGAGAAGCATGCGGCAGATCCTGAGAAATCAACTGAGCGGGGTTGGACGCCGAAGCCGGAGATTCTGCCAGATATTGATCGGCACTAATCTCAGTTGAAATCTCTGCCTGATCCACGCCCTCTCGCGTCCGAGTCTCAACCGTCTCGCCATACGGTGACGCTTCTACCGAGCGGTCTGGTTGGTCCACACCCTCCCTGGTAGCGGTACGACTGGTCTCCCCGTATGAGGAGGCATCCAGAGAGGAGGTTTCTGTCATATCTGCGCCCTCTCGAGTCTTCGTCAGCGAGGTTTCGCCGTAGGGCGATGCCTCGATGCTGCGTTCTGGCTGATCCGCGCCCTCGCCACTCTCCGTGATCGAGGTCTCTCCGTACTGAGAGGCTAGTATGCCGCTTCGCAGTCGGGCGACCAACGGCTCACCGGTTCTGCGGTCAATCCAAATTTGCCGAACCTGATCGAACTGCTCATTAGCCGAGGGTGCTGGCTCAGGCGGCAGCTTTTTTCGACCCTCAAGAATAAACGGCATCATAATCTTCCATTCTAATCTCGTGTGGAAACAGTGCGGCTAGATTCATTCCTTGCTCTCAAATCCTCACAGCTCTCCAAGTGCCTTCATTTCGTATTCTTGGAAATTCGAATTTTGCAAAAGACGTCGCAGGCTACTCAAGAGAAGATCTGCCGCCATCCAAGCTCACATAGTTCCCGCACCATCTCCGGCGTAAGGTTCCGGCCAGTTGCAATGCGGGCGGCTTCGCGGATTGTGTCGTCGACTTCACGAAAATACTTTTTCGCAGCACTTTCGACCAGATGGACCGCCTTCGGCTGCAACTCAGGCCGGATGTTCGTCTCCCACTGCTCACGAACCGCGGCGAGATTGCTTCCGAAGGTCTCGATCGTGTCGTGAATATAGAGAATGTCCTTGGCACGCTTGTCACGAGGGCGTTTACCGTGGATCAGAATCTTCTGGACGAGGAATGCCGCCGGGTTGGGAACTAGGATGCGACTCACGCCCGGCGTCGGATAGCCCACGGCGGGAGAGATTGTCACATCCCAGGGATGAAGGAACATCAGTTCGAGATGACGCAACTTCTGGACGGAGACGCCGGAGACGCGTGCCGTCACGTCACGTCTGCCCCCGCGCTTAACTTCGCCTCCCTCAAGGGACGCCAGAAACTCCGCGTAGAAGCTGGTGTCTCCGCTCTGGACGCGGTAGTGTGCGGCCGGCGGTCGCGTGTCGCCTAGCAGTTCTTCGTGAAAGTCCCTTCCGAGCAGCCGCTCGTGAATTTGCTCGCCGTTTGCCGGGAGGTTAAGCGGAACGGCAACATCGGTGTCGAAGGTTCCCAAAGGCTCGTAGTTGAGCGTCTGCGCCAAAGGATGCAGGCGATAGATGCGGTGTGCCCAGCCGCCGATGATGACGACCTGTCCGAGCCAAGGCTCCAGAGCATCGACCAGGCGAGCGAAATATTCGACATCGGATGAGCCTCGCATTACTGTTTCTCCTCGAAGATCGGCGCAAGCACGCGGCGGCGGATCTCTCCGGCCTGTGCTTCGCCGCGGGCGGGATGCGAGGCGACATCGAGCCAGACCTGCAAGATGTCGGCGACAGGCACACCGTCGCGAACGACTGCGGCACGGAAGATCGACTCCCGGAAAGCAGGCACGCGGACATAGACGTCGGGCCGGAGCTCGGCGCCTTCGGGAGACAGCCCCATGCGTTTGAGAACGTCTCGGTCGAGGTTTTCGAGATAGAAGTATGGTGGAACTCCGCGCACGAATCCGAATCCGAGGGACTCGGCGGCGGCAAAGAGGCCGAGACATGCCCGTGGATCGTGGTCGCGCTTTTTGTCGGGCTGGACCCCGTAGGCTTGAAGCGCCGTCGGCAATTGGCGCTCGCTGCTGCCCGGAATGATCCAGCGCAGGGGAATCTCAGGTACACCGCGCACGTGCGCGGCCTGCCAGCGGCGCAGGAGTTCAGAGCGGCGCACCAGACGCAGCGGTTCCTCGTCACTGTCGAGGAATCCCTCCTGCCGCAACTGGCGCACGAATCGGAAGGCGCTCATGACCGAGACCTCGGACGCTGCTGCCAGCTCCGAAGCGTTGCGGTATTCTCCCCGGGGCGCGCGTAGAAGATTCTCGGGAATCAGCGGCGCGAGCAGCACCTTCAGCATCCACTGGCTCAGATCGGAGAACAGGTACGCCGATTCGGGTGGCGGGATCTTCTGCCGGTGTGCCCTGCGGGGATGAGCGGCATTGAGTTCTTCCAGGCCGGGCCCGACGAAATACCGGAAGCCCTCACGATCAAGGATGCCGATGGCAGCCTCCGGTGCGAACCGGGCGAGGAAGCTCTTCAGGCTGTTGACGGCGCGCGGCGAGATTGCAGGGGCGGCAACTACTGCCAGCGGTGCCGCTGGCTCGCGCAATCCTTGGGCATAGACCCGGGACTGCAGGATGGCCTGCGAGAGCAAGGGGACGAGACGATCCGGACGGCCTTCGGAAGCGACTTTGCATTCGACGATGTAGCGCTTTCCCCCGCGGGAGGCGACGAGATCCACTCGTTTGTCAGCGAGTGAATGCTCCTTCTTCACTCGCCAGCCGTGCTGGCGGAAGAGGTTGGCGACGAGGTCGGCGGACTCGTGCCCGCTACGCGCGTCTTGAGAGTTCGCTTTGGAAGGTCGTGAGCCCATCGTGTATACCGTGGCCGTGAGAATTACCGTGGCCGTGATAAGCATCATGGCCGAGATAACTGGAGAAGTCAAGCCCGGTCCTCCGGGACCTTTCTGGCAGGCATCGAGTGAATTGATTTAATCGGTTCGTCTCCATCCGCTGTTGACGCATTCCATCGTTGCCGCCAGCAATTCAATCCATTCAGACCATAACCCCACAAAACGACGATTCGAACACCGCACGACAGGTGGGCAGCAGTCCCACCGCCACTCTCACCACAGAGCGAGACCAGCCATGGAAATGACCACGCTGTATGACTACTTACGCCTCTATGCCAAGGAGCTCGGGCGCAGAATTGTTGAGACGTACCCCCCGCTTCATGCGCTTAACGATCCTCCCGCTCCGGAGCTTTCACGCCTGATGCGCAAGCCACTGCCTGCACAGGAGCTCGCCATCATGGGGTGCGTGAAGTATCTCGCAGATCACGACGCAGTCAAGATCGTGGGTGAATGCGGGACAGGGAAGACCTTCATGGCGGGAGCTGGCGTTGCATACGTGGCCGCCCATTCCAAGCCGTTCTCCACGATTGTCATGTGCCCGCCGCACCTCACCGAAAAATGGGCGCGCGAGATTCTGATCACGGTTCCTTCGGCGAGAACCTACATCATTGAGGACCTACGCAACGGCGGCGATCAGAAGAAGCCGCACGGCGTGGTGGAGATCCAGTACACGAATGGCATGATGCGCCGCCGCGGCCTCCAGACCACGCTGCCGCAGTTGCGGGAAATGGGCCGGCGGAAGTGGCTTGAGCAGCATCCCTATCCGACCTACTTCATAGTGGGCAAGGAGAAGGGCAAGCTCGGCTACTACTGGAAGCACGTCTACGGCAAAGCGCCGCGAAGCAGCCGGGAGCACGCTGGGAGTGTCGTCAACATCGACACCCTCCAGCCTGTGGCCAAGGCCACCAACGGCGTGCTCACCGAGGATGACTTCGACGAGCGCCGAAAGTACTCGGAGACGGTGGAACTCAGTCGCGGTGGGACGAAGCTATACTCGCCTCTCTGGTCCGCCGACCGCTCACGAATCCAGCGTATGGCTCCCATGGATTTTATGGGCAGGTACATGCTGGATTGGTTCGATTTCGCCATCGCTGACGAGGTTCACCAGCTCGCCGGCGATACCGCTCAGGGCAACGGTCTTGCCGTATTGGCTAGGATCGCGAAGAAGGTCATCACGCTTACGGGCACGATGATGGGCGGTTACGCCGACGATCTCTATAACGTGCTGTATCGCATCGATGCCCCGCAGATGGTTCGCGAGGGCTTCGAGTGGGGCGGCGCGGGACGCGAGATGTTCCAGCGTAAGTATGGCGTGATCGAGACCGTGGAAAGAATCACGGAGAACGAAAACGCTTGCTCCCGCAATCCCAAAAAGTCGATTCAAATTCTGCGGCGTCCAGGCTGCTCCCCGATGCTGTTTGGCAATCACCTGATGGACTCCACGGCTTTCGTTTCCCTGGAGGACATCGCCAATGCACTCCCGCCCTACAGCGAGACCGTCATCGAGGTGGCGGCCGGCAACACGTTGAGGGATGCTTACGACGATCTCGCAGAACAGATCAAGAAGACCATCAACCAGTACCCGAAGGACAAAGGCCTGCGGAGCATCATGTTGAATACGCTGCTCTGCTACCCCGACCACCCCTTCGGCTTCGAGACGATCTACCGGAAGATGTGGGATCGAAAAGCGCGCGAGTACACGATCATCAAGGTCGCGGACCCCGCGATTCTTGACCACGAAGTCATCTATCCGAAAGAACGTGAACTGATCGATGACATTCGCGGCGAGTTGGCGCAGGGACGCAAGTGCCAGGTCTTTGCTACCTACACCGGAAAGCACGATGTGGTGGGCCGGCTGGAAACAGTGCTGCGCGGCGCGGGCTTCAGGGTGGCCGTGCTGCGCCCGACGGTTGCCACCGACAAACGTGAGGCATGGTACGAGCGTCAGCTATCACAGGGCGCGGATGTTGTCGTCTGTCATCCGCGGCTGGTGGAGACTGGCCTCGATCTGCTTTCCTTCCCAACCATCTACTTCTACGAAACCGGATACTCGACGTACACCTTGCGTCAGGCTAGCCGCCGTTCCTGGCGAATCGGCCAGCGACGGGATGTGCGCGTGAAGTTCCTCTCCTATGCGAACACGATGCAGTCCAACTGCATTCGTCTCATGGGCCGGAAGGTCCTGGTTTCGATGATGATGGAGGGCAAGTTCAGCGGCGAGGGCCTGGCCGGTATCGAAGAGGATACCGACATGATGTCGGCGATGGCCCGCGAGCTGGTCGAGCAGGGAGGCGTCGGAGAAACGGCCGACGATGTCTGGCGGCAGGTCAACCGGCAGCGCCAGGCGCAGTTTGGTTCGGCCCTGCCTGCTCCGCTGGCCTCCGCTGAACCGATCGAGACGCCCTCCGAGTCGGAACTCCCGCTGGCTGCAGCGACGGCCGCGCCCGAAGTTCATCCAGCAGTGGCCACTTCGGCGCCCGGCGCGCAGCCGTCCTTCATCGGCTTCGCCATGGCCGCCATCTCAAAGCGGCGAAGGAAGTCGCCCGAGCAGATCGACAGCGGGCAGCTTCCTCTATTCGCGGCATAACAACCCGATCCAATCACAATTGCTTGAGGTTCGTCCGGCTGGATGAGCCTCCTGACAACGGGTGTGTCTTGCGGTTTCTCCCGCCGCAAGGCGCCCCGTTGTTTTGCATTTCAACCGGAGGTATCCCTCGTGCACACATTCTTTACAGCTACCGATTTCGTGCCCACGAAGTGGAGCACAGCCGAAGAGAAGGCATCTTTCGGTAACAATTTGCTGCACTTCATGATGGCCGGCTTTGTGGTCGAACGATTCACGGAAAAGCTCTACACGCGGCTGTCGATGTGCTTCGGCCACATTGCGCACTATGATCGCCACGGCTTTGCAGACACCTGGTTTGACAGCCCCGAGAGCATCGCTGCCTTTGTGAATCACCTCATGCAGTGGCCCTGCCACGGTGATCCCGGCTACACCTTCTCCGATGTGGAACAGGCAGTCCAGCGCGAAGTGGCGAAGCTCAATCTCGTAGCGACGGTGAATGAAGCCGCCGCGAGTTCGATCCGGGCGCGCGAGCTTGCTTTGCTGGATGCGCTGGAAAGCAAGTACCGCCGCGACACTGTAATCCCGATGCCCACGGCGATACCCGCGGAGTCCCAGGAGCCAGAACAGCTTCCACTGATCGCGTGAGCACCGCGCGTGACCTTCCCCCACCTCTCAGTCAGGAGCATTCCCTATGGAATTTGTCGTAAAGAAGTCGGATATCCTCCGCGAACTCGCCGTGGTCCAGGCCGCGACCGAGCGCAAGACCACCATCCCCATCCTCACCAATGTACTGCTCAAGGCCGAGAACGGCTCGGTGCTGATCGCTGCCACCGACCTCGATTGCAGCTTGCGAACCGGTTGCCAAGCTGCCATCGCCAAGGACGGCGCGATCACCCTGCCGGCCAGGAAGCTCTTCGACTACGTCAAGCTGCTTCCGGAGGGCGACGTTTTCTTCTCGCTCGCTGAGAACAACTGGATGATCATCAAGGCCGGCCGCAGCAGGACGAAGATGATCGGCATGGCAGCATCGAACTTCCCGGCCTTGCCAACGTTCCCAGCCGCAGGCATCGAGGTGCCGATTCCTTTGTTCAGTGCGCTCATCCAGAAGACGATCTTCGCCGTCTCCGATCAGGAGAGCCGCTACACCCTGGGCGGTACGCAGTTTGAGCTTTACCCCGAGGGCATGGCGATGGTTGCCACCGATGGGCACCGGCTTGGATATCTCAAGATCGACAAGCCGCTGCCAGGTATCACCGGCGCAACGAAGCTGCTGATTCCGAAGAAGGCCCTCGCAAATCTCATGGCTCTGCTGACGCCATATGAAGACGGCATGGTCTCCTTCGCCCATGATGACAACAGCCTGTTCTTCCGAGTGGCAAACAAGACTCTGACTGCCCGCAGGATGACCGGGAACTTTCCCAACTATGCGGCCGTGCTTCCGAAGGACCAGCCGATCTCAGTCGTCATCGACAGCAACGCGCTCCGCAACTCTCTGTTGCGCGTCGCCCAGTTTGCCGACGAGCGCGTGATGAGCGTGAAGATGCACTTCGAGGCGAACTCGCTCGTTCTCTCAGCTCGCAACACCGAGAACGGCGAGACCGAGGAGACGCTCGACGTGGAGTACCTGGCCGAGCCGATCACGACCGCATTCAACGCCAACTTCATCCGCGACATTCTCCGGTCGGTCCCGGAGAGCGACCGTGTGCGTCTCATCTTGAAGGACAAGCACTCGGCTGCGGAGTTCCAGCCGGTGACGGGCATCGAGCTGACGATGAACCGTCAGATTGTGATGCCATGCCGGTGATGAACCTCGACCATGCGCATGGGCGGGCAGAAAGCGCCGCCCATGCGGGAGAACTGTGAAATGAGCATGGAAGAACTCTTTGGAGAAGTGATCTACTCGTATTCCCGCGCCCAGGCAATCGAGGATGGCATACTGGTGGACCTTAACGATCCGTCCTTGACCTTCCGCCCGGGTCTCAATATCTGCGCCGAGGCTGGGATCAAGTATCCCGTCGCCATGACGGTTGCCGCCTATAGCAAGACGGTATCGGAGCCGGGAACGCCTCTGCCGCCGGGCCAGGACATCTCTGGCAGGCTGTGGGACGTGCTCACCATGTTCAAGGTGGCGGCCAAGCAGGGAGGCGAGGAGATTCGCTTTCCAGTGAGCGTGGTCAACTGGGTCAGCGTGGACGGCGAGCGGATCGGCCGGGCGAAGCGGGAGACCGTGATCCTGAAAGCAATCTGCGGGCCGGGCGACTGTGGCGAGCCGGTGATCACGATCCTTCTTCCCGACGAGGATTAGCCGGAGATGAGGCTCTCAGGGTAGAGCAGAGGTGCAATCTCAAAAAACAACCGAATTGAAAAATGGCTGGCGGGCTGTTAGAGGCGCGAGAGCAACTGCGATAGCGAGGTGTCAAAACCCTGAGCCAGCACAACCAGATTCAGGATCGTAATATTTCGCTTTCCGCGCTCCAAGTCGGCGATGAAGCTGCGGTCCATGCCGATCTTTTCGGCCATGATCTCCTGCGTCCAGCCGCGCTTCTTCCGGAGCTTTCGAATACGCTCCCCAAGACCCACGAGGATGTTTGCGTTGTTGGGTTTTGGCTTCGCCATTCAAGCGAATCATCGCTTGTTATGTAAGAACTACAAATCGGACTTATCGAACAATTGCGGTAGACTCTCAGCAGGCGAAAAGCCGCACAGGCCTTTGAAAGGGCTGCGTTTCCGGCAATCCGTGTCGCTGGCACGGTTAGGCTTCCGGCGGCGGTAAGGATTGCCGACAGACTGGAAAGCAGCGGGCCTAGCCGTCCCATAAGTTCTTGAAATACAAGGAGAAGTGCTGATGTCAACAAGCGCGGGGATCGGCGGAGCCTTCGGGCTGCTGCTGTCGGAATTCCCCAAAGTTGCGGCCATTTATGGCGACCTGAAGCTCGTCATAAGCAAGGCCCTCGAAGGAAATGCGGCAGGTGATCCTGGGGAGATGGAGAACGCCCTCGAGGTGATTGAGGTTCGAGATCGCCTAGTGAAGGCATTTGCGAACGCCGGCATCATGGTTCCTGCGTCAGCCGTGTTGTTGTGGACCGGCTCCGAGGCTGATCGCCTCGCTCGGTGCGCAACTCCGGCCGACGAGTGGATCCTCGGATATGGAGTGTTCACAAACCCCTGGGATTACCCGCCCATGGACGAGTCGTTCAGGAAAAGCGCGAGCTTCCATTCCTGGGTTTGGATGGAATAACCAAACTGTGAGCGCCAAACGGCTGGCAGCTGGGATGCATCGCTGGCCGTTGCCGTGTGGCCTCACTTGGAAGCGTATTTACGGGGAAAAAATCGTCTGAATCTGGAATGTATGTGAAAAAAGGAGATTCGCGTCGGGGCAGAGTAGACGCCGCAGTCTGCCAGGTTTACTGACTGGTATTGACGTAGAGCCCTTAATCCAGGAGCGATCAAGACCGCAGCGCACCTATGTCATAGGCCACAGTGATGCGGCTGCAGATTGCATGGAGGGCATCTCCTATCGCCACGGGCGCTGTTAGAGAAAGCTCGGAAGTCCCGGCAGGAACGAATTGAGGCCATATCTGAGCGCTACAGCTCTCTGTTAGGTCATACCGGACGCCCTGAAGGATTGGCGGAAAATCAACTGTCAGGCAGTGGTTGAAGATGCAGATCGTGAAACGGTACCCCGGCGCACCTTCATTTCCGATGAGCGGAATCTCAGCTCCATATCGAAGTTGTAGGTAGCCTCCCTCTAGTGTTGTATCGGCCTGAATGAATGCATAAAAGACACGCATCTGGGGCGGCAAAGTGCTGTTTGGAAGAAAGCTGCGGCGAATGAACTCAGGAACAATCGCCGGCACCGGTGTCACGAAACCGAGAACGATAGCCGTTTTTCCCGTCCAACGCGCTAATATTCCAATCTCATCGGGCGAGAGATAGCGAATGTCAGTTCCGGTCGTGAGCTTTTGAAAGATGGGGTCCACCTGGGTTTCAAGGGTCGACATCCAGCCACTGTTGCACTTACCGCATACCGCCCCATTCACAAAGGACTCGAGGTTCGGTTGCCGATGCATCGTAGGCGTTTTTCCCGTCCGAAGTGAAAATCTTGATCTTGTCATTCACGACATTGGCTCGGTACCAACGTGCATAGACGTGTTCTTTGGTACGTGAGTCAGGCTGCTGGCTCCCCGGGGATGACAGTAGGACGCCACAAAAGACGCAATTAGCAGGGCGCATCGACTCCTCCAGTCAATCTGAATTTTACGCTCACGCAGCATACGCTCGCCTGTCTCGAGACTGTTCGGTCGGTAGCAAACTATCGCTCCTCGTCTAATCGCTTGCTTTTCTGTAAATATATGGCATAGTACAGCTATGACATCTATAGAAACTGGAAGGGCAAGGCTATGGCTCGGTACCAGATTGCCGATTTTGAGGTAGATTCCAGCGACCCGGCATTTCCTGTAGCGCTCGCTCAGGCGTACAACGCTCCCAATATCGAGGAGGTGCGCCCCCGCTGCCTCTGCCGGCGCTCTGAGGCGGGGCACGAGCGGGATGAAGGCATCCCGATGTACATCTCCCGTCATGGCGACACGTACCTTTGCAAGCGCATGCCAAACAGCGCCCAGGAGCACACAGCCGAGTGCGACTCCTACGAACTGCCGCCAGAGATGACCGGCTACGGCGCGGTCATGGGAACGGCGATCCAGGAAGGCCCGGACGGCATAACGACGCTCAAGCTGGATTTCAGCCTGACCGATGGCGGCGGGCGCGCTCCGACCACAGCTGGCGACTCGGAGAAGACCGAGGTGGCTTCCGATGGCCGCAAGCTCTCTCTGCGCGGCACCTTGCACTATCTCTGGCACCTAGCTGAGCTGAATCAATGGGCTCCCGGCTTTGCCGGAAAGCGCAACTGGTGGATGATCTGGAACCGCATCCACTCCGCAGTGACGGACAAGACCACGAAGGGCCTCCCATTGGCGGAGGTCCTCTTTGTTCCCGAACCGTTCCGGGTCGAAGCAAAGGACGACATTGCCGCGCGCCGGCTGGCAGCGCTCTCCAAGATTACGTCCGGGGAATTGGGCAGGAAGCGGCTCATGCTTCTGATTGCAGAATACAAGGAACTCCAGCATACCCAGTACGGCCACAACTTTATCGCCAAGCACATGCCGGATTTTCCGCTGCTGATGGATGATTCCATCCTCAAGCGCTTCTCCAAATCGTTCAGCGGAGAGCTTGAGATGCTCCGGGCACATCCGTCCTTCCACCTGATGACCATCGGCACATTCAGCTTCAGCGAACTGGGTATCGCTTCGCTCAAGCGGCTGGACGTCATGATGGTCGACGAGAACTGGCTCCCGTTCGAGGACATGTACGAGAAGCGGATCATCGATGCGCTCACGGCAGGGCGCCGGCGCTTCGACAAAGTGCTTCGTTTCAACACTCCGGCTTCCTATCCACAGCCTGCCTTCGTTTTGAGAGATGCGGCGCCGAAGACAACCGCACTCTATATCGTTCGCCCCGACGCCGACGAAGCCTATTACAAGAACCTCGATGAGCAAGCCGAAAAGAGCAAGTATCTGACCTGGCGCTGGGATCTGGCGCTGGATGCCATTCCGCCTTTACCGATTTCCATGGAAGAGGCCAAAACAATCGATCGAGAAAACGCAAAGCAGACTGTCTTCACAGAAGGTTCGTTGTAGACGTGGCTGTCTGCTGGCGCCTCACGAATTCCCTTGTGGGCTGTTTGTATAACGGCCCATCCATAAACCGTTCCTGTGCAGGCAATCTCCTTCGACTGTTTGTTTGCGCATGTCCAGCCCAGTCTCTTCGACTGATTCTAAGGAAGTACATCGTGACTTTCATACATCGCTTCACCACAGATAAGAAGAGCCTTCGAAATCTTTCGGCATTCTCTCAGATTCCAGCGCTCTTGATCATGAGCGTCCTTTTTCTTTCAACTGCGGTGCAGGCTGCGAATCGCACCTCCACCAATTTGGTTGTTTCGCCTGCAAGTACAACGGCTGGCTCGGTAGTCACGTTGGCTGCGACAGTGACCTCAGAGGGAGCTCCTCTGACCTCGGGGCAGGTGGTGTTTTGTAATGCCTCTGCATCGTTCTGCGACGACAGCGCGGTACTCGGAGCCGTGTGGGTCACCAAGAGCGGCACCGCAACACTGCGGCGCACCTTTGCACCAGGCACAACCAACGTAAAGGCCGTGTTCCAGGCGACGACGACGTACGCGACCAGCTCGTCCAGTACGCAGTCCGTGGTTGTCACGGGACAGCAGACAGCAGTCACCAGCGCGAACACGTTTCCGACGCTAGGTTCAAACGCTGCAGGTATGGTTTCCGGCGACTTCAATAACGATGGGTATCCTGATCTCGCTGTCGCCGACGACTCCGGAACCATTCAGATTTTCTTGGGCAACGGTGATGGCACGTTTACGACGGGAGCTTCGATCAGACCCTTCGTCAGCGGCGGAACGGGGTTAGGCGTCTCGCTCGCAACCGCTGATTTCAATGGTGATGGAAACCTCGATCTGGTCGCAAATGGCCATTACATTCTGCTCGGCAAGGGCGACGGCACATTCACGATCGGCACGCCCACAGCACTTGGAGGCATCGCACAAGTAGCGGATTTCAACGGAGATGGACATGCCGATATCGTGGTTTTCACTGGCGATAGCGATTTCATGATGCTTCTTGGAAACGGCGACGGGACTTTTACGCAAGGTCCGGTTACCGGATCATCCGGAGTCGGAACCTTCTTCACCGTCGGAGACTTCAATGGCGATGGCATACCCGACATTGCCGTTACTGGCGGATTCGGGCTGGGTGTCCAGATCCTAATCGGTAACGGTGACGGCAGTTTTGAAGATGGCAGTATTTGCAACGAACCCTGTAATGGAAGCAATGGCAACGGACCTTCGTATCTTTACGGCGCCGGACTAGATGCGGAAGGCATCGCTGTTGGAGACTTCAACGGCGACGGCCGTGCAGACCTCGCGGTTTCGGACATGCTGAACCAGACGGTAACGATTCTGACGGGCAACGGTGACGGCACTTTCACGGTTGGAACTCCTGTCAACACCGGAATGCCCGCTGGATCAGGTGCGTATCAGCGCCAGGTTGTAACCGGTGATTTCAATGGTGACGGTCACACGGATGTCGCAGTTGTCATCGAGTGGAGGGCTGACGGTGATCCAAGCCTGTCAGTTCTGTTTGGGAATGGAGACAGCACGTTTGGTCTTCCAAGCACATTCACCGCAGCGCCGGCAGATGCATTCTACGAAGAAGCAGTTGCAGTTGGTGACTTCTTCGGTACAGGGAAGGCCTCGATCGCCTTGCTTACAGGCTTATCACCGTCCTATGTGACAATACTGCAGGACACGTCTACGGGATTTACGCCGGTTAAGAAGCTTCCGACGATCACCTGGCCAGCTCCGGCAGCGATCACCAATCCCACGCCTCTAAGCGCGACTCAGTTAAACGCCACTGCCAGCGTGCCCGGCACCTTCGTTTACACTCCGGCTGCGGGTACGATTCTTGCAGCCGGGAGGCAGACGCTCTCGGTTACCTTTACCCCGACGGACACGGCCGATTACAGCTCGGCCGAAGCAATGGTCACACTCAACGTCAACCAGGCACCTCCAGTGACGTACACCCTGACTACGGGCACAAGATCGGTAACGAATAGTGCCTCCTTCATGCTGAGATTGGTCTCGACCAACTACGCCGGTACCGTTTCATTCACGACCAACGTCACGTCTACCGACGGCACGGCTTCGAATGTGTCGGCGAGCGCACCCTCGGTCACACTGACTGACGGCGGCACTGGAGCGTCCCTATTGACTATCACAGCCAATGCAGACGCCGCGAACCACATTCGTGTGGTTCCGTGGATGAACGGCGGCGCGGTGGTGTTTGGCACGATTCTTCTCGGTGCACCGTTCACCGCTCACCGGAGGCGGGCTTTGGCTGTCCTGCTGACGGCAGTGGCAATATCCCTAGCAGGCATGTCGATTGCCTGCAGCGGGGGATCCTCAATAAAGCCCCCTCGGACCTATACCGTCACCGTGACTCCTACGGGAACGGGCACGGTTACAAACCCGCCTCCAGTGATCATTTCAGTGACTGTTCAATAGCTCGATCTACTTGAAAGGCCATGCCCGGGAGCATGGCCTTTCAAGGTTTTGTAGATTCTCGAATCACTGGACTCGCATCACCTGCCGATCCATGTTTTTACCTGCTTAGCCTTCTACCAGCAACCGAATCGGACACACAGCCGCAAGGTCCCTACTTTTTAGATTGACATACAAGAAATATCAGTAATAGGATTACTATGTATTTTGAAACGATTCACCTTGTTGATTCATAAGACGGTAGAGACAGGCTATTCAACCATGACGAGGCAATTCCGGTTTCCAGCGTTCTTGGCGTTGTTGATGGGAAGCATCCTTTCATTTTGTCAGCCCACCTTAGCCGCGAGTAGCACAACAACAACGCTGGTTGTCTCTCCAACCAGTGCGGCGACAGGATCGATCATTACGATGACCGCGACAGTGAAGTCGGGTGGAAGCCCGCTGACATCGGGGCAGATGAAGTTCTGCGTTGCCAGCGCAGCCTACTGCGACAACGGGGCACTGCTCGGAACTGTGTGGGTCACAAGCAGCGGCACCGCGACGCTACGGAGGGCACTGCCCCTTGGAACTACCAGCGTCGAAGCGGTTTTTGTACCAAACAACTCGTACCTAACGAGCACTTCGGCTGCAACCACGGTCACGATCACTGGAATCGATCCGGACACGAGCCCGCAGACGTTTCTGACCGGGGGATCGAACGCAAGCTATATCTATTCAGGCGATTTCAACAACGATGGATACGTCGACCTCGCGGTGTATGACAGTACCCTTCACACTCTGCAGATCTTCCTGGGAAGCAGTGCCGGCACGTTTACCACAGGCGTCAGCTTGGCGACCACGGTCTATTCGTCGTGGGCAAAAGACGCCGCCTACTGGATGGTTGCCGATATTAATCGGGATGGGAATCTCGACCTGGTAAACGGATACACGGGACAGGTGTTCTTGGGCAATGGAAACGGCACATTCAGTGCAGGATCTACCCTGCCGTCTACAGCGTGTCAGGGATACGATACCAGTGCCTATCAGTCGGCGATCGCCGACGTCAATGGCGATGGCAAGCCGGACATTGTTATCACCTGCGCTGAATACAGCAATATCTATACGCTACTAGGTTCCGGTGCCGGAACATTTTCAGCGGGTCCAATTACAAGCGTTAGCGCGGTACTGGGAAGCAATGGGGTCGGTGGTTTTGGTCTTGCCGACTTCAATGGGGACAACAAGCCCGACCTATGGGCTGTTGGTTATCACAGCACAAGCGGTGACCCGAACGCTACCACGTACCTAGGAAACGGAAGCAGTGGGTTCACGTCGTCAACGGCTACTTTTACTGACGTCATTTCGAACCAGCCGGTCATCACAGGAGACTTTAGAAACACCGGGTATCCAGATGTCATCACCAACGCGGAAGGTTCTGAGTATGTACTTCTAAATAACGGCACAGGGATCGCTTCCTATGGTCCGACGCTTAGTTATTCCCCATCGCTAGTTGGAGATTTCAATGGGGATGGCAATCTTGATTATGCCGCCTTTGGTGCGGAAACGGTCTACGGCCTGGCAGGCAAGGGAAACGGCACTTTTGCCACAGCAACTACAGTTTCTATTTCCCCGTCACCGGGACCGAATGGTGGCACAACAGGTGATTTCTACAATAACGGCCGACCCGCGATCGCAGTGACAACCGGCCTATCGCCTTCCTATGTAGTGGTCTTTCCACTGTTGAAGACAACTCCTCCGGTCACTGTTTCTTGCTCACCAAATCCCACAACCTTCGGAAATAGCTCCACCACTTGCACTGCACAGACCACTGCAGGAGCGACCGGCAATATGAGCATTCTGTATGACGGGAACGCGTGGGGGAGTGGAAATGTCAATGGGTCTGGGGCCTTCGGTGTAAGCGGCTTCGGAGGGTGGGGGCCGGGCTCACACAGTATCGTCGGCAATTATGCGGGAGACGAAAATTACACCTCCGCCTCCGGCAGCACGACCTACATCATTGGCCAGGGTGAGACTGTTACGCAAATCACGAACTCGACGCCAAACCCCTCAACGTACGGTTCCTTCGCAACCTTCTCGGCGTTAGTCAATGGCAACGGCGCAACGCCCGGTCCAACCGGCACAGTTACATTTTTCAACGGCAGCACGAACCTCGGAAGCGCGAGCGTTACAGCTACCGCCAGTACGACCAACCTTGTGCCCTATTCACAACAGCTGCTGACTTCACCGTGGTCAGGCTATTGCGCCTCAACGTCGAATGTGACCGCCAATGCAGCCGCTCCGGACGGAACAGATACAGCATTCGAATTCGCAATGCCGAGTTCGTTTACGTGCGGCAGTGGGGTCAGTTGGGGCGTTTTGACGTCGATCGTAGGCGGGTTGCAGGCAGGACAAGTCTATACCTCAAGCATTTGGCTGCGGGGTGCAGTTGGCGGAGAGGTTGTCGAATTTGGCCTGGACGACAGCATGATGCACGCTGTCACGCTGACAACATCGTGGCAGAGATATTCGTACACATTCCCTGCATACGTGACCGACGGCGAACAGACGCGCGGGTTTCAGATGCTTTCGACTGACCCAAGTATCACCTACTACGCGTGGGGCGCACAGACCGAGGCAAGCTCAACGATGGGACCGTACGTGGCCACCTATGGCGCAACATCCGCCAGTGGGACAGGCGCCGTCGCGACATTTAGCACGACCTATATACCTGCCGGAGCTCAGGCGGTCACCGCCGTGTACAACGGAGACACGAACTGGCTCGGAAGCACCTCGGCCGCTACGGTGCAGAACGTTACCCCGGCGTTTTTGACCGTCACCGCGAATAATGCCTCGAAAGTGTACGGTACAGCGAACCCTGCCTTCACCCCGATCTATTCAGGTTTTGTAAACGGTGACACTAGTGCGGTACTCACTGGATCGCCGAGTTTGACGACGACGGCCACCGCGGCTTCGCCGGCAGGAAGCTACCCGATCACCGCAGCGGCTGGAACACTAGCCGCGGCTAACTATTCTTTCGTGTTCGTGAACGGCACGCTCACCATCACCAAGGCGACTTCCAGTCTCTCAGTCAGTTCAACCATCAATCCGTCAACCTATGGCCAAAGCGTCACCTTCACATTGACCGTAGCTGGCAGCGGGAGCGGAGTGACCCCTACAGGCACAGTCACGCTCACCAAAGGAGGTACAACACTGCTCGTCGCAACTGAACTGAGCGCGAGCGGCACGGCAACCTACACAACGTCCACCCTGCCGGTCGGAGTGGACACACTGCAACTGAACTATAGCGGCGACACCAATTATTTCTAGGCGCAGGCCTAGCATTTTGGGTCACCGCCACGCAGTGAGCTGGGTGGTGGCCCCTACCAGGAAGGTTTTGATGAAGAACTCAAAATTGGTAGGCGCGATCGCAAGCATGATCGTGCTTTTGATGACGACAATGGCGTTCGGCCAGTCGTCAACCACCTTCAACCAGACGGTCAACAAGGCCACGCTCGTTAACGGCACGAATTTCATCTTGACCTCATCGGCAAATCCGAGCGTTTACGGTGCCAGCGTCACATTCACCGCAACGCTTAGTGCAGCGGGTGGCGGCGTCACTCCTACCGGCACGATTCAATTCATGGACGGCGCCACCGACCTCGGATCAGCCGTGACATTGTCCAGTGGCGTCGCAACGTATGCGACCACCACCCTGGCAGCAGCCACCCATTCGATCACGGCAGTCTACTCGGGTGATAGCAACTACGCTGGATCGACTTCTTCGGTCCTGTCGCAGGTTGTCAATAAGGCGACACTGACGATCACCGCGAATGCTGCTACGAAGGTTTACGGGGCGGCTCTCCCGACGTTCTCCTATACGTCCAGCGGATGGCAGAACAGCGATACTTCGTCGCTGATCACGGGGGCACCCAGCCTGACTACGACCTGTACTGCGGCCTCCCATGTGTCGGCTTCGCCGTGCACGATCACTGCGGCCGTGGGCACGCTCAATACGCTTGCCAATTACACCTACTCGTTTGTGAATGGCTCGATGACGATCACCGCCGCGCCGTTGACGATCACTGCCAATAACGCGAGCCGTGCGGTCGGCGTAGCAAACCCGACCTTCACCGACAGCTATTCCGGCTTCGTGAATGGCGACACTTCAACATCGCTCACGACGCAGCCGATGAATACGACGACCGCCTCCATATCCTCTCCGGTGGGCACTTACCCGATCACTCCGAGCGGAGCGGTTGATACGGACTACTCCTTCACTTACGTGAACGGCACACTGACCATCGGCAGCGGTACGGCCTCAGCCGTTCTGACCGCCAGTCCGAATCCGTCGACCTTTGGAGCAACGGTGACGCTGACCGCTTCCTTGTCGCCTGCCGCCCCGGCTCCGACTGGCACGGTGACGTTCAAGAATGGCGCGACATCGATCGGCACCTGCACCCTGAGTGGCGGTACTTGCTCGATGACGATCGCCACGTTGGCGGTTGGCACGAACTCGCTGACTTACAGCTACCCGGGCGACACGAACTACGGGGCAGCCACTTCGAACACGGTCTCCCAGGTCGTCAACAAGTCCAGCGTGACCTTCACCATCAGTTCCAGCGCGAATCCGTCCACCTATGGCTCGGCCGTTACCTTCACGGGTACCGTGACCGGCGTCAATGGTATTCAACCGACTGGAACGGTGACGTTCAGTGATTCGCTCTCTGGCTGGACCAGCCAGAACGCGACCCTGACGGCGGGCAGCGGTGCAACGGCAGACTTCACGTTGACCACGAACACTCTGCCGGCAGGCACCAATACGCTGACCATTACCTACAACGGCGACCCCAATTACCAGATCGTCAAGGGAACTGGCTCAATCAGCAGTTCGAAAGCCACAACCAAGTAACCTCCAACCCGCGGCCGGCTCACCCCCGGCCGCGGTTCTCTGATTGTTTTCGGAGACGCGATGAACTTTAGACTGCCGGCCTTTGCACTACTCACGCTTCTGCTTGCCCTCTCGCAGGCCTATGGACAGGCGAGCGGCGCGTCTTATCAACAATCCATCAGGCAGGCCCCGACAGCACTAAACATCAACACTTCATCATCCGTCGTGGGGCTGGAAAGTCCGCCAACGTTGTCCGCAGTCGTTGCCTTTCCCAACAGTGGACAAACCACCGGCAACGTGAAGTTTACCGTCCAGAACGGAAGCACCGTGGTTGCCACCGGCACCGCGCCAGTCAATCTCACGGGTATGGCGACATGGACTCCATCTCTTCCAACTGGCACTTTTTCGATCTTCGCGATCTACAGTGGGGATTCAAATCTGCTGGGCAGCACATCGCCGGCTATCTCCCAGACCGTGCTCGGCCCCCCAGATTTCAGCTTCTCGGCCTCACCATTCTCCGTAGCGCAGGGCCAGTCGGCAGCTGCGCCGATCTCGGTCACATCGATCAACGGCTTCCACGGCACGATCGCATTCAGCTGTGCCTCGCAGTCCTCCGAGGTGGATTGCGGTCTGTTGCCAAGCGCTCTCAGCGTGCCCGCACCCGTCGCCCAGACAACCCCATCCGCTTCCGCGGGTAATGTTGCGTTGAATGTGACGACCTTCTCCACCACCGTCGAGCATGCTGGGATGTTTGGAGCGTACCTCCTATGCCTTCTGTCTTCCACGCGCCGAAAACGACGCGTGCTGCTGGCGGCGGCAACGCTATGTCTGCTTCTCACAGGCTGCGGCACCGGAACTCGTTATGTCCAGCAGGATGGAACGCCAAAGGGAACATATTCGATCACCGTTACGGGCACGTCGGGAAAGTTGAGTCACACCCAAACAGTTCTGGTGACGGTGCGGTAGGAGCTGCATGAAAACAGTACATAAAGTCGCGGCATTCCCCGAACCATCATCTTCCACGCCGATTGGACTATTCGCTGACTTTGAGATCACCGAGCGCAAGCGGCCCGGCGCCTTCATTGCCAGCTTTGGCATTCAAGCGATCGTGATGGCGTTGCTGTTGATCCTCACCCTTACCACGAAGGCGCCGGTCCTCATTCAGAAAAAGTATTCCGCGATTTCACTGGTGGCGCCCACACTTTCAGATCGTTCTCCAGTGCGGCAAACCGTTGCCCAGATCTCTGTCCCGCAGGTAGCGGTCTCCTCTCCGGCGCTTCCTGCAGTCGCTGCTCCCATGAACATTCCGGCTCCGCGCACATCGCACGTCGAACGGATGGTGGATGTCCCTGCTCCACCGGCGCCGAAGCCGGTCCTGCAGCCCAACTTGCTGGCGACAGTTCCTGCGATGCCAGTCGCAAAGCCCATCCACACCGGCTCCTTTGGAGATCCCAGCGGGGTACCCGTGCAACAGCCGACCAGCGTGACAAGTCGCGGTCCGGTGCTCGCATCGGTCGGGAGTTTTGGGACGCCGACTACAGGTTCGGTCCGACCGTCGGGAAGGGGCGTGGCTACAGGAGCATTTGGCACTGAGAGCGGTGCTTCTGGTCAAACGAACAAATCCGTGAAGAGCGTTGACTTCAGTGAACCTGCACTGGCGAAGGCCCAGACGAAGGTTGCAGCAAAGGTCCCCCCAATCGCTCCAGTTGCGATCCAGAGCAAACCCGCACCGGTGTACACCGAGGAAGCTCGGCGGCTCCGCGTGGAGGGTGATGTCGTGGTGCAGGTTGTCTTTTCCGCCACCGGAGAGATTCGGATTGTCGGAGTGGTGAAAGGTCTTGGACATGGACTGGACGAAGCAGCAGTTGCCGCCACGCGCCAGATCCGCTTTACTCCCGCGCGGCGTGATGGTCAGTTTGTGGACTATCCCGCCACCATTCACGTCGTCTTCGCATTGTCGTAAAGGAGATCGGATTCATGAAATGCAGTCTTATTTTGCTTTCTCTGGTGCTGTCGCTGGGTGCATTCGCGGCCGCCGCAGACACTCCCCACCCGGCAAGCGATGCGCTTGACCGAACCATCGACCAGATCACCGCCCGCGAGGTCGAAAACTTAAAGACCTTTGCGAAGTACTCCCCCATTGTCGAGACATATGTGCAGGGCTTCAGGAAGGACAAGGAACTGGGACGGGTGCCGGTTGAGGACCAATACTTCCTGGGCCGCGCTTCGTTCAAGAGCCGTCTCCAGGACGATTCGTTCATTGCCCAGGAGCGTCCTGTGGTCAGCCATCAGCTTCTTCGTGAAATCAAAGAAGCCACCTTTGAGCGCCGCAAGGGCTGGGTGCCGCTCGGCTTCACGCAGATGGCTGTGATCGACATGCAGCACTTCGACCGCGCGCACTACAAGTTTGTCTATCACCAGAGAGAGTTTTTGGGCACTGTGCGATGTCTCGTCTTTGATGTGACTCCCACCACCAAAGGACACGGTCAGTTCAAGGGGCGTATCTGGGTCGAGGACCAGGACTTCAACATCGTCCGATTCAATGGCACCTACATACACCCGGTCGAGGGTTCGGAGTTTATTCACTTCGACTCCTGGCGCGTCAATGTCAGCAATGGTTCATGGCTCCCCGCATACGTCTACAGCGAAGAGTCCGATGTCATGCCCGACAAATTGCCAGTTGCTTTGCGTGGCCAAACGCGCCTCTGGGGTTATGCGACAAGCAATGCGGACACGGCGGAGGAGTTCAGCAACGTTTTCACCGCAATTCAGGTGGACGCCAAGGATGCTGTCTCCGATCAGGTTGACTCGAGCACACCGCTGGCAAGCCAGAAGGCCTGGGAGCGCCAAGCCGAAAACAATTACATCTTCCGTTTGGAGCAGGCTGGGCTCGTCGCGCCCGTATCCCCACTGAGCGAGATACTTGAAACGGTTGTAAACAACCTGATCGTCACCAATAACCTCGTGATCGAGCCCGAGGTGCGATGCCGAGTGCTGCTGACCGCTCCGATAGAGAGCTTCGCAATCGGCCACACCATCGTGATCAGCCGTGGATTGATTGACGCGCTTCCTGACGAGGCCGCACTGGCGGCCGTCCTGGCACATGAATTGAGCCATATCGTGCTCGCCCATGACAGCGACAACTCCCAGTTTGCATTCAGCGATCGCCTGATCTTCCCCGATACCGACGCACTGGATCGATTGCGTATAGTGCGGAGCAGCGACGAGCTAAAAGAGGCCGATGAAGAGAGCTTGATTCTGCTTCAAAACTCGCCGTACAAAGACAAGCTGCAGAGCACGGGCTTGTTCCTGAAGCAGATGGAAGCCAGCTGCAAAGTGCTTCCGAATCTGCTCCGAAGCCGATTAAGCGCTTCGATGGTTGGTGAGCAACCCCGCCTCATGTTTGCCGCAACTGCAGCGCCAGATCTAACTCCCAAAGACATTCACCAGATCGCAGCCCTTCCGCTCGGCTCGCGCGTGATCATGGACCCTTGGAGCGGCCGTGTGGAGATGAACAAGGCGCGATCCGCTCCGGTAGTAGCTGTACGGGAAAAGTTGCCGTTCACGTTGACTCCGTTTTATCCCTATCTCACACGGGTCCTGGCAACCAAGAGCGCCAGTCAGGGTAGTGCCGATCCGGCTTCCGCTCAGCCTGCTACCGTGGAGGGTGCAAAGTGAAGACTCGCACCCTGATGGTTCTGCTCACAGCCGTGTTCCTATCCGGCAGCGCGTGTCTTGCACAGCGGGCATCGGAAGCCGTCGCTCCGCTTCGGGCCAATGAATTTACCGATCGGCTGTACCTTGGCTTCGATCACACTCGTACGGACTACGCGCTGGCGACGCCGAATGGCGACGAGCTGGCGACGACGAACGGAGTGGACGCCGAATACGATTGGCGCAGCAAAGAGCACCTCGCCTACATTGGTACCCTTCGCTACGGTGTGGGCAATCCGTTCCATCAGAGCCTGATCACGGGCGCCGCCGGCGCCAGCTACTTGTTCCACTGCTCGCGCTACGAGCCCTATGCGCACGCCATGGTAGGTTATACCCGGCTGGCATCGCAGCACGCGGCCGGCGGCATGTACCTGTCCAACGTCAACAGTGGCTTCCTGATGCTGTTTGGGGCAGGCCTCGACGTGAAGCTGAACGACCGCTGGGGTCTACGCGCACTCACGCTCGAAGACCTCTATCTTCCCTTCGGCTCGGCTCGCTCCACCTATTGGAGCGTCGGCAGCGGAGTGCTGTACAACGTGAGGCGGCCTCGATGAGTGTGCGCAATCCCTTCTTTGTCTTGGTCGTGGTTGTTGGCCTCAGGCTGGGCAGCATGGCTCTGGCAACTCCGCCGGTCTCGGCCGTCTGCGCAACGGAGCCGTCTGTGGTCTATGCCGGGGCGGCCATCGCCGTCCACGTCACTCCAGTCGGCTTCCCTCCACTTCGTCGCCTGAGCTACGTCTACCGCAGTACTGATGGCGAGGTGGCCGCAGATTCCTCCTCCACGGCAACCATCGATACGACGGGCCTTGAACCCGGCAACTATAACGTCTCCTCCCTGGTCTCCGACGACCTTGAGCCAAAGCACAGGCTGGTTGCGAGCTGTCAGGCTGCATTCAGAATCAAGGAACCGATCAAGCACCCGCCCGCGATGCAGGTTCACGCCGAACCGCAAGAGGTGACCACGGGTACTCCGGTCAGCGTGACCGCGGAAGGCTTCAGCCAGGACAACCGGCCGCTGACGTTCAGTTGCCTATCGAATCGAGGCGCAATTGCCGGCAGTGGTTCGCAATTTGTTCTGAATACCTTCGGGCTCGATAGCGGCGCCATCAAGATCGACTGCACCGTGCAGGACGACCGTTCACTTTCGGGCTTTGCCAGCACCTCGGTGAACATCATTCCGCCGCCACCGCCACCACCACCGGCCGTCCGCAGGTACGGCGAGCCGATAAGCTTCTTGATCGACAAGAGGCATCCGACCCGCCTCGACAACGTAGCCAAAGCGATGCTCGATCACTTCGGCGATACCCTGGCGGCCGATCCCTTATCCACGGCAGTCATCGTCGGCTACGACGGTGCGGGCGAGCACGCTCCCAAGAGGCACCCGAAGGGACAGCGCGCCGCAAACACCAAGGCCTATCTGGTGGATGAGAAGGGAATCGATCCGCGGCGCATTGAGCTGCGAACGGCAGCCGACAGCGCCCAGCAGGTGATTCTCTGGCTCGTACCCGCCGGCGCCACAATGGATACGAGCGGCACGGTGCTGGTCGACGAGTCACAGGTGAAACCTGTGCGACGCAATGCCGTTCATTGAGCAGCGTGCGGGCGCTGTTCAGAACTAGGGGGCTTGAGAGAGCCCCCACCTTCTTTGCCTCGATTCGGCGGCTTTCTCCCTAACTTCCGTATAGCCCGACAACCAGGCTCTGGTCTGAACCGCCGCCGCAGGCCTGCACAAATAGCATCGGCATCTGGAGCTCTGGGGTAAAATCCCATGCTATGGCGTTGAGCGAGAATTCACAGCAGTATTTGGAGAGCCTTTGGGGAGAGCGTCTCCGCGAACTTATAAAGGAACGAGACTCCAAACTCCACCAGGTTCGGCAAGGCTTAATGGACCCCAGCCAAATCTACGCTCGGAAGGGATTCCGGAATTTCTTGCAACCTGATTTGGACCATGTGAAAGCAATCGGTATTGCCCGGTCCGAATGTTGGTTGGAGGCACATAAGCTTGAAGGGCAGTCGCTTTCCCAGATAGACATCGATGAAATTCTTCGGGACGCGGCGTCCAATATGGATTGCTCCGCCAACGCCTTGATTGCAAACAAGAGGAACGAGATGCAATCCGCCCGGCCAATTCCGTCATGTTACAGCGACCGCATCCCGGAGCCGTCTGAATTGAGTTCGCTGTTCGCAGAAGCTCAACACGATGCTAAGGAGCAGCTGCGTCGACAGCTAACCATTCAAATGTGCAAGAGTAGAGGGCGCGAACAACTTGCGAGCAAAGCACAAGCATCCGCATCGTCGCCTCGCGTGAATCAAACGATCAATGTTCACGGGCCAAACGCCAGAGTGAATCTCGATAGTATCGACAATTCGACCAACGTAGTTCGTCAGGATGCTCCTTTCTTGGAGGTACGCAAGGCAGTTGAGGAGGGCGTGGCCAATGGAATTGAGCGTGCGGCAATCCTGAAAAGCCTAGCGGACCTTGAGCATGCGACCGAGAAAGAGTCGGGAGCGGCAAAGTACGCAGCATTCATCGCTGCGGCTGCGAATCACATGCAGCTCATTCTTCCGTTCCTGCCGCTCTTGAGTCATTGGGCCGGGAATTTGTAGGGAAACCAGCGTATGAGCACAGATGACAATTCAGCATTAAAGCTGCTCTGCGAGTTACGCCGCTTCGCGGGTGAAACGCCTTTAAACGCCCGGATCGCGCCCATGCAATGGGTTGCTGTTGCCAGGGAATCTGGCTTGTCGGAGGCGCAGCGGAGCGAAGCGATTACGTACCTACGCGCCAAAGGGCTGATCGTATACAAGCCGGAATCGACGGAGGTCATAGCTTTGACGCCCGACGGGCTTGACTCCGCTGATCGGTTCATCAGGCAACGGCAATGGCCACGCGTGAATGATCCAATTCCTATCACGTTAGATGATATACGTGCAGACGTAGCGTACTGGGAGCAACGTCAGTTTGAGGGCGACCCGGGTTCAGTCTGGTGGGATCAGGTAGGAGCGCGCGTACAATCTCTGAGGCACGCGGAAAACCGACTTCTTTCCGAAACGACAAGTCCGCAAGTCTTGACGATCAACAACACCGTTACCGGCGCTAACTCCCGTATCAATATCAACAGCATCGATCAATCCATCAATCTTGCAAATGCCAGCGTGGATGATTTACTTGCGGAGCTTCGAAGGAAAATTGAGGCGAGCGGCTTCGATTGTGACCGGCAGCAGGGCATACTAAGTAAGCTTCAGGAACTCAAAGCGGCGGTGCGAGATCCGCGATCTCCCACATGGGTTGAAAAGTATATGGAGTTCATAGGTACGGTTGCGGACCATTTGACGATCTTCCAACCACTTCTCACCGCGTTGCTGTCCCGGATCGCTGGAAGTTAGGGCGCTAGGTTCGCCTCCTGACACGCCAAGCGGCGAGCACAGAACGAGGGTTTTACGAGAGCAGGGTAGCTCTCGGTTTGCCGGTTAACCAGACCCAACCTGGATTTTAGGCCCCGGAATTCGGCTCAGCTTGCGCGAGTAGGAGCTTCGGGGAATCGGCTGGATGCTCGCTGCGGCAGTTGGCAGCATACATTTGTTTCTAGTTAGTTGCATATTCGCTATTTCTTCGCCTATCATCGATGTCGTGGAATACTCGCCCGGCGGCGTGAAAAAGGACGGGAGGATTTTGGTCCTCGCGGCTGCGATCATCACCGGATTGCGCCTGGCGCGTGATCCCAGGGCAGGCTGCCTGACCGAGCGCGTCATCGATGCCGTTGAGGACGGGCTTTTCCTTGCCAATCAGCTCTACGACAAGGCGCTGCTGCGGTACGGACAGGGCAACGTGGATTTTCGTTGGTGAGGCATGATCTCCCAGGCGACTGTGTCATTACCGTCCCGATACCGGATTGACTATCGTAGGCTTCGCGGGGATGCGAGCGTCGGCTCGGTTTGGGACTTGGTTGCGCACCTGCGATCACGGTTTCCGGCGCAGTGGCTGCGCGTGTACGCGGCTACGACGGCGCACGCCCCAAACATCACCCAAGCCGAGTACGGAACCTTCGATTACATCTGCGACTCGTATTCGAGCATGGAGGAACTGGGTGAGGTAGCGTTCGACCAGAGAGTGCGAGACCGAGTCGTTGGGGTCCTTGGAATCTCACTGCCGATGCGCGGCCGTCGTCGCCGCTCGATGCCGAAGGGCTGGGTGGAGCATCCAGAAGAACTCGACATCAGCGGCCGGGACAAGGGGCACTTCATCGCCCACGCCATAGGTGGCGGGCTTGACATGAACGTATTCTCGCAGGCGCGCGACCTGAACCGAGGGATCTCAGAACAGGGAAAGGTCTATCGGCTGATGGAAAGGTACTGCTACGAGAATGCTGGGACGTTCTGCTTTTCGCGCCCAGTCTATGAGGACGCGAGCAGCGTGCCCCGATGGCTGGAGTTCGGACTCCTGCGAGAAAACGGGAGTCTTTGGGTTGAAGTCTTCAAGAACTGACTGAGGGAGGAACATCCGCTCACAGACGCACAACCGCCGGATCGTCATCGAGCCGGGCTTCGCCCAGCGTGATCGGATGGAGACGCTCGATCTACCGCGTGAGTCGTTTCTGCTTCCAGAGGAGCGTAGGGGTGGCCATGCAAACGGGAACGACGTCCATCCGCACCGAAGACGTGCAGGAATGTTGACTCAATGGGTAACTGCCGGCTTGCGAGTTACCCGGAGCGGCGCCGAGGCGCTGAAAATCGTAGCCAGGAGCCGACTAATCTGAAGCACTCAAATCTCATTGCGCGATGTTCTTGACAAACTGAGCTTCAATTCATCCATTCGGCGGGTATAAGAGCCACGCCATTCCGCCAGTCATCGACTTCATGCACCAACGGAATTCCACCCCAAACGGAATTTGCAGCATGATCCAGAACGATGATCTGAAATCCTTCCGATGCTGCAGTCACAGCTTGTGACATAGCGACAAAGACCTTGCGAACTGCCTCTACGTCTTGGTCTCGCCACTCAGGTTCCACGATCAGTTCAACATCTTTGCTATCTGCAAGGCGTTGTGGAAAGTAAACCTGGCTGGGTTGATCGTAGACGATGAAATTGGGTACAGGACAGGCAGGAAGCGAGAGAAAGAACTGATGGAGCGCAAGAGTGATCGCTATGTGGTAAGACAACCAATTGGAACCGCTTCCGATCTCCCACAGAAAATCTTCCCTGCGTGCCCTTTGGACCTTAAGCGTTAGCTCGGTATCCGAGAGGCTCACGGGATCGTTTGGTGTCTCCGCGTCCAGCGATGGGATAAGGCGTCCTGCAAAGAGGTTTACGGCATTGAGTGCTCGCCTCATCCGCTGTCCAATTTCAACTTCTGAGATGACGCGTTCCAGCTCCCGTGCACGATCCCTCAAGGACTCAACTTCTGCCGACAGTTCTCCATCCTGGCCGATGCTATCGAACACTTGTAAATCTGCTTCGAGATGCCCAAGAAAGCGGGAAGCCCTCAACTGAGCGTACTGCCTATCCCGTGCCGCCTGAGACTGTTTCGTCAGCGCTCCCCGCCGAATTCGTATGCCCTTCAAGCGTTCAACTTGCTCTGAGATTGCGGCGCCCACCCGCTCGAGTTCGCGATCAAAGCTAGGTGGAATAGTGGTCGCTGAAGCAGCTTCTTCTAGCGTACTTAGACCGCTCAGGAGTTCAGCAAGCTTTGCTGGTGGTTCGGTGAGATGCGTGTTGCAAAGAGGACAGTCCCGCTCTGTCTGCTGATTGCTCAACCAGCGGCTCAGCTGAAGGCGATCACGCTGTAGCACAATGGAACTTTGGTATGAGCTTGAACTCTGCCGTAGCTGCTCCATTTCGGCGCTTCTACGTCGGAGCCTTGAGAGTTCCTGGGCAGCTGCCTGCTCTTCGCTACTAAGTCGATTAAGCTCGGTCACCCCTTCGTTCACGGCTACTGCGGTCACAATCGGATCGGAGTTGAACGTAGTCGCGATTCCTCGGAGCAATTCCATGGCCGCGGACTGGGTCGCTGGTGGCGGAGTGTCGGTGGCAATGAGCCCTATGTCTCTGGCCTCGGAGACTCTGGCGTCGATGGTTGCTCGCCAGCGCTCCGAGAGATTTCGAATGTTGCGGAGGTCGGCTTCCTTCCTGCGAAGCTCCCGTTGGATTCGTTGCAACTCGTGTCTTTGCGCCAGCGTCTCGCCGCTCACAGCTCCGAGCACATAGGGCAGAATACTCCGCAATTTTTGGCGATGTTCGACCGTGTCGGCCTTGTAGAACAAGACGTTTGGATTTGCCACAATGTTTTGAGGCTGAAAGTTAAACGCCGCGAGGTCCCTGAAACTCGGCCTTCCCTGGCCATTACTGTTGGTGTCATCAACTGTGAAGCTAAGAGTCGTCAACATCGATAAGGCATCAAGCCGTTGCTTCACGGAGTCTCTGGTTGAGTTCTTTGTAACAAATTCGGGGACCGTAACGAGAGTTGCTTCCTGGACGTACATATCATCCGTGGCCTGCTGTTGTTCCGGCTCGCGGCGAGCGAACAGCTTCTCGCCCTCGGACGTGCTCACCACAACACCAAACCAGCTGGTCTTCTCGCGTATGACCCCCGTTGGAATAGTGCACCTACGCGAGCCCAAGCAGTAGTCGATGATTGGGATAATGGCAGACTTACCAGTTCGAGAGTGTCCAGAGATAACGTTAATACGCCCTCTTTCGAACTCGACGGTTCGAATCTTACTTTGCGGGTTTTTCGGCCACAAAATGATTTTGCTAATCTGGAAATCCACTAGAAGGTCACCTGCATTTGTAAACCGATCTCATACAAGGTTAGGCCTGAAAACCATGTGCCGAGCTTCTCCGCACTGCCCAGCAATGGGCGGATAGATTGGGGAACCCCGCTCACAAGCGGTGTATCCGACAAAGACATGAGGCTCCCACTTTCGCTGTTGAGAGAGAGAACATTGGAAGTGAGTCCTATCTGTATCGATTCCCAAGTGAGAGTGCGCATAGCCACGGCTCTCCCACCTACCGCCAATAGTAGATCGGTCTTTGATTCTTCAGCGCTTCGAAACTTTTCAGTTAACTTCCTTAGCCCGGATGCCATTCGAGTGCCTGTCACCAAAGCTGATGTCTCTTCATGAAAGACGATGGGCAGGACCAGAAAACAGAGTGGTAGAGGCATGAAAGAACCTGTCTTGTGATTCGTCTGATAGCTGGAAGCAGCGCGCCATATCAGGACAGATCCAAGAGCTGGGTTCTGAATGGCTCGAACCTCTCTATTTAGAATCGCCATCTTTGCCTCCACTGCGTAACAGCGTTTCGTAATCAGGATGCCAGCCCACCGTTTTCTCCTCAGCTAGAGCGTGAAAGCTTCCTGGGGTGAAGAAAGCGGGCACCTCAAGACCTTGCAACTTCTGTTGATGTACGCCACAGTCGGCAAGTAGTAGCTGACCGCGCTCCACACCGGTGAGGCTCTTGTGGATCACACGATGGGCCGTTCGCTTGTTTTTCCAGAAGGCGATGAGGCTTTCTTCGTACTCGTCGAAGCTGTTGTCGTGCACAATGCCTGCCTCGCTCCAGGCCGCGCGCTCAGCAGATGCCCGGAGGAAATTGTTAATCGCCTCGATCACGTCCTCTTCGGAATATTCGATGAGCTCAAGCTGGCGCACGTAAGTCCGCACCTGCTCTGCGGCGATCGTATCGTCAGTCAGTTCGAGCTTGCCGGCGATTGCAGTCAATATCTGTCGAAAATCGACTCTGGGAAGATATGCCGCAATCTCAGAATTGAATTCATCGACGTTAAGAGCTGCCGCTTTCCCCTCCAGAAGGAGGCCGTCGAGCTTCTCTTTGATCCATCCATGGGCATACTTGATTACGAGTTCAACACTCTCAGGCCGGACCCACTTGGCATCGACCTTCGGCCTCAGGTCACGCAAAGGATCTTTCGCCGCAACTGACAATTGAAAACGCTGGATGATTCCGACAGCGTCTTTTGCAGAAAGGTCGAGAAAATGATTAACGAAAGGCGCCAACGTTTCAGCGAGTTTCTTCTTTTTGGGATATTTGGGACCCTTACCCCAAAGCACATCACGGGCGTGATCAAGTGCAGCCTTGGCTTCCTCTTCAGTCTTCGCAGCATGATACGAGGTCACGAACTTACCCGTATGACGCTTCGCTAGGTAAATCTCGAATTGAGTCGATGAGATCGATAGCTGTCCGGATGAGACCGCCGTCAGCCAATTACTGAGGGTCTTCCAAAGATCGACTGCGCGATCGCTTACTGGATTGGTCTCCAATCCCGACTTCGTCTGCGAAGCAAGTGCGTTTCCCTTATCGTCAACGGCTCCTACGTCGTCAAAAACCTCCAGGCTGAGGACGGTTCCAGGGGATGCATCGAGCGCGAGGCTCAGCAAACGGATAGCCTGCAGAGAGTAGCCAAAGAGCTGGCCGGGGACCTGGGAACTCTTCCGGGCTGTTGCGTCGATCAGTTTGCTTGCTCTGCGAGCCATAATGTGATATCGGGAATTCGAGAACCATTCTGCCTGAGTACCCTCCCTCTACACAAGACTTTAGCGGCTAAACGCTGTACTGAAGATGGCGCCGGTGGCAGTTTTCGATGGTGTCCAGCACCCATGTTGGGAGGACGCTGGAGGATTGACTGGCAGAGCACGAGACGGGGGCAATGACCCCAAGGGGCATCATTCAGGCAATTGACGGAAAGAGACCAGGCGCCAGCGGCGATCTGGCGATGACGATTCCCGGCTGAGTATATAGAGGTTACCGTCGTCGGCGCGTACCTTAAAGAACGTGTCACTCTGCCCGTACCACTGGTCAAGCAGTTCCTCGACCATGTAGTCGTGTCCATCCAGCCGAAAGCGAACGGGGCGCTCGTCAGCCTTGTGCCCGGAATAGCACTCTACCTCAACCTGCATTGCTTCATTTTCGCACGCCCGACTTGAGCGTGAGCAGAGATCGCAGGCTGCCGCCAACAACCAGCCAGAAGAACTGCTCAGTAAGGGAAATCCAATGGGGAAAAACAAAAGCAGAACAAGGTTTCAGCCAGGGCCTCACGGCGGGTGCGAGGCACTGCTCTATGAATTTCGTGAACCGCCGCTCCAATCGGAAGACGAAGACGATCTTCCATCAACTAGCGAACAACCTAACCCGAGAACCGTTCGCATCGCGGCCGAAACATTTGATGAAGCTATCGTCTATCTACGCTTTCACTCGAAAGAGTTCAACGTTTACTCCGTTAAATGTCTCGGTGTCATTCTCATGGTCTCAGGATCACCGGCCGACTGACTTCCGCGCGAGACCTATCCCTGCCTGCCCAAAGGAGCAGCCCATGTTCGTTGAATTGTTACCTATGTTACGAAATCGCACCGTCTCTATGTCCGTCGCCGTGCCTGCCGATGGCGACTCCATCGTTCTCACCATCATGCCAAAGGTCACCGATGAGAAAGCCGAGGAGTGTGGCTCCATCAAGGAAGCTGCGGTCAAAGCCCTCTCTGGCGCGCTGACGCTCAAGGCTCAGTCAGCGGAAGAACTGGATGCAGGACTGCACCTGGCACTATTGCAGTATGTCGGCAGCCAACTCACGATCGAGGGCTCGATCAATGAGATGGTGAAAACGGTGAAGGCCGCCGAAGAAGAGGCCAAGGAAGCTGCCAAAGCCGCAGTCGCAGCCGCGAAGAAGAAGTCCGGCCAGGCCAGTGCTGGCAGCAAGCCATCGACGCCTACTGCAGCGCCGGCAGAGGAAAAGAAGGCCGAGCCGCCTGCACCGCCGAGCCTCTTCGACGCTGCTCCTGCAGAGGAGAGCCAGACGGAAACAGAAGAAGATGATTCGTGCGCCGAAGCGGCCTCTACGCCTTCGGCACCATTGCGCGAAGTGGGCGCAGCCTCGTAACTCGGCGCCCACGTCTCCCTCCTGGCTTGACAGCCCGCCTACATTCCACTTCTCTGTGACCTCTTCAGTGAGGGAGCAGTTTAGGAGAGATCTATTCTTATGCCCATTGAAGTCGCACAAATGGAAAGACAGTTCGCCTTCGGCGGACGAATCATCCCCGATCCCAACCCGGAGCTCAAGCCGGAAGCGGTCCGCGAGTTCCTAACCTTCCAGTATCCGGAGATGTCGACGGCCACCATCGTGGGACCCGAGACCGCCGGCCGCTATCTCCGCTACACCATTCAGCGTTCCATCGGAAGCAAAGGCTAAGCCGATGCGCTCCCGGTTAGCGCCCAGAAATGACCGTCTGCGCCCCCGTCAGCTGCTCTGTGATGCGTTACGCGCAAAGCAGAGCGGTCTCAACGGGAGCGCGGAGATTCATGCTTTCGCGAGGTTCTGCAAATGCGCAACAAGTCAGCAGTTGTCCAAGGGGGTGTACACAGCCGTCATTCAAAATCAGCGAAAGAGCTCCCGGATGTTGCCGCCCCCGCCAGAGTTTCTCCTGCCACTCGCGTAGGGCTGCTTGCCCCAGGCGGCCCTGCTGCACTTCCACCATTGGGCGAGGTCCACAGCCAATACGGCTTCTACACCGGAAAGAAGCTCCTCTTTAAGCTCTGCCAGAACCTCGTGGACGAAGGGCTGGCTACGACCCGAAGTTGGGAGAAGAGCAAAGCCGATCCACTTGCGTTCATTGACGAGTCCCTGAGGCGCTGGTGTTTTCTGCATGGCCTCTCGCGGATTGAGGAAGAGTTCAGCGACTTCTCAGTTGCGATCCGGGGTGCCGACGACCAAAAGCTACACATTTCGGTGCAGCACTGGCACATCGGCCAGCTCGTTTGCCGGGCTTCGCTGACGGCGCTCGAAGGGCAGGCGACTGGTCTCGGCGCCGCGTTTTACCAGCTCCTTGCTTATACGCTGGTTCGTTCACTTGGATCATGGGATCTCGACGATGCGGCGGCCAGCGTGGAACAGATGAGGGAATGGGCCAGTGAGTCTTGTGAGGAAGAGGGCGGGGCAGGGGATGAATTCGAAATCCCTGATCTCGATGGCTGCACTCCGACATTCATCGCAGAGGCGCGCAAGAATCACGTTTCGATCCGGCACAGCCTGCGCACTCTACGGGCGCACTCCAAAGGCCGGTTTGGAGTGTGGATCAAGTCCCTTCTCCGCATGTACGCGCTGAGTTCGATTCCAATCGACAAACGCCTCAAGCAAGATCCGGAGGAAGAGGGATACGACTACCTGCGACCCGTTCCGGCTGCAGTTCTGTCGTTTGACGAACAGGATGCAGTTGTCGCGACGGTGGACGAAGAGCTTGAGAACTGGAGCCAGTGTTCTTCGCCGCCGCTTCTGGACCTGAAATGTGATCCTTTTCAATCCCGGGAAATGCGCGAGGTGTGGAGGATTCTCAGAATCAACTTTGAGATCGCGTTGGAAGCGGCCAGTCTCGCGGAGAAATGGAGGCTGTGGACCGAAGCCGAGGAGAAGAAGAATGAACACCGACATCGAAATAGGAGGCAACTCAGCGGTCGAGCTGCGTAAGGCGGTGATGATCTACGCGGGAACGCAGGCGTACGTCACGGTGCACGATGTTGTGCGCGACGAACAGGGCAGGCCCCACTATGGCCCGCCGGAGGTCCTCAGCGCGGACTTCCTGAAATGCCTCTGTGAACTCTTGAGGCAGAAAGCTGTGCGCGAGGTCGAGATCCTTCCGAACAATATTCTCTATCTCACGGACGAATTGATCGCATGGTGGTGCCCGGCTGCGGTGCGCCCCATGTTCTTCCAATCGGCCACGGATGAAGAAGCGAACGCGCTGTCTGGCAAGAAGTTTCCACACCCTGCCCTGGTGTTCGTCGCCACAGAGAGACACCTGTCGCTTCGAGCATTACCCAACGGTGAAAGGCCCACCAGCGGCACGCCCTTGTTGAGCGCACCGTACTGGAACACATACGAGGATGGCTCCGTCTGCACTGGCAGCATGCGTGTGCCCACATCGGAGGTGTCATCTTCGGTCACGGAGGAGTGGGAACGAGGATTCTTTGAAAGCGCCTTCACCCACCCCGCCGGTGCCGTACGGCTGACCTCATATAAAGGTGGCATCATCCCGATGTGGACAAGCATTCTCGGCAGAGATGCTTTTCCGGATCAGTATCTGGTCACCGCACACGAGACCCTCTTGCAGCTCATACGTCGCTGCCAAAATAGCGAATAGGAGCAGAGCACCATGCAATCCGTTCATCATCTTCATCCTCGCCTGATGGGCAGCACCCGCCCGCTGCGTGTCCTGCTCGTTGGCGCGGGCGGGAGCGGGAGTGCGATCTTGCTCCAGCTGCCGTTTCTGGAGCAAGCTCTGCGCGCCTGGGGACAACCAGGACTCGCCGTCACTGTCATGGACCCAGATACTGTGTCCGAGGTGAACGTCGTGCGTCAGCCGTTCTCCCGTGTCGATATTGGATCGAACAAGGCCATGTGCCTGGTGGGGCGCATAAATATGTTCTGGGGCTTCGCCTGGAAGGCAATCCCGCGGTACTTCGCAGATAGTTCGGCTGGTGCGCCGGAGTGCGATCTACTGATCAGCTGCGTCGATACCAGGAAAGCCCGCCATCTCATTTCTCAGTCGTTCAAGAAGTTTCGCCCGCCGGCATATCATCTCGATCTCGGCAACAACGCCTCCAGCGGGCAGTACGTCCTTGGCCAGCCACGCGATGTGACGGTCTCCGCACACGCACAGGAGACACGCCTGCCGACTGTCTTCGAGATTTATCCAGAAATTGCCGACATTACGATTGCGGAAAGCCCGCTTCCAAGTTGTTCGGCCGTTGAGGCTCTGGACAGGCAGGAGCCATACATCAATCAGACCCTGGCCGTCAGTTCGCTCGCCATGCTTGCTCGATTACTGCGGTACGGGCAAATCTCATATCACGGCGGCTTTTATAACGCCGAGACCGGGCGCATGGCGGCACTTCCAGTTGATCCAAACCAGTTTGCCAAGATGCGGACATCAAAACGCGCGGCACGCGGCACGGGCGCTGCCGCGTAATCGGCCTCTCCGAAAAATCAGAAGGTGGCAACACCGGCATTCCGCTTCTATGGCAGCAGACTGGGAGATGGGGATTGATGAACGTTGTCAGAAGGGAAATCGAAAAATTGCTTTTAAAAATCATAGAGGCCGTCTCCTGTGTTGCTACGGCCTCTCCACTTCTATTCGATTGTTTACAACCGTCGGGTATGGGGTTCGTCGGGTATCGATCTCGTCGGGTTTAGATTCCGTCTGAGTTATGCCCGCCGGAGGAATCATTGTTCTGATTCCAACAGCAAAAGCATTATGGCAAACCCTGGTTTGTTGTGCAAGCTTGATCGTCGCAAATATCGTAACCATGATAGTTCGAATACTTCGAATACATTGTGACGATTCTGTCGTAACCGTAGAGCTGCGATTACAGCAGTTGCTCGCCCCCTTGATCGATATCCTCCAACACTTCTTGCGTGATTTCGGCCACCTCTTCAGTCGAGGCAGACTCAGTTATACCGCAGTCAGGGCAACGGGATGTTACGCCTTCAGTGGTTAGTATTTCTTGCATATTCTTGTGATTACACGGCAATGAGCCCACTATTATTTACCCTCTTTCATTTTAGACTTGTATGCCAACACGGCGGTTACTTGACTACGACGATGAATGGATCGGTTTTAGCCAAGCAGCTACCGTTCTTCACAATGAAGCACTGAATGCTGTGAGACCCCGTGTAGAGGGTGCTCTCTTTCTTCACAAGTCCCCCTTCTTCAAGCGTGACTTCCTCGAAGTTTCCTCGGAGCTGTTGTGCAGCCTTGGCGGCTGCTCCGGTGTTCACTACCTGCCAGAAGACTCTGAAGGGCCGCGGTATGTCAGTCTGTGCAACGAAACGCAACTTCAGATGGGCTGCCAGCGGTGAGCCATCACTTACAATCGTCATCGGTCTGAATCCGTTTTGCTCCGCAGTGGCAGTCGTTAACCTTACAGAACCTGATTGAAGAAAGGCCCATGGCATCGGTCGACGATGTGGCGCGTCAAGGACGCGCTGCAGGGACGTGCTCTCCTTCTTCATCGGCGAGAGTATTTCCGGAACAGTGCGGCGCCGTTTCTGCGCAGCATCTTTGACGAGAGGCCGCCCTAACCGCGGAGCCAGAGTCTCGACAATTTCTTCGACGCTGTCTTGCTCGGCAGCTAGGCGGAAATCTGTTTGTGCCGTTTCGAGCCAGCGATCGAACCCCTCCCTTAGTTTGGGATCATCGTTCCAAGCATCGGCGAAGTTCTCCCGAGGATTTGAAGGGTTAGGTATCCAATGCCGCCCACCCCTCTCTTGTATGTAGAAACTCATCCCGGACAGAATTGCGAATAACGCATCAACTATGCTCGTTTGCTGCTCGTATGCATGAGCGGCCAAGGTTGTGATCACAATAGAGGATGGACGTCCGGTTTCGTCCGCAGAGAACATGAAGTCACGGTGACGCTTAAGGATTTGAATCGCAGACTGCAGCGGGGTCTTGACTCTGAACTCTGGAATCTCAGAAACATCAGCCTTCGCGTCCTTTATCATCATTGCTTGACGGCGCTTTTCGAAGATCAGTTTCATCCGCAAATAAAACCATTCTGCATAGCCGTTTGGATTGCTCACAGGCCAGTCCACGGAAATACGTTCATAATTGACGTGCTTGCTATCAGTTATGGCAACTGACTTTTCTACGAACTCCATCGGCAGAGACGCCGCTTTTCGCATGGAACGCTGATCTTGCGCGTCCGGAAGGCACGGCAGTACGTCCATGTGAAATTGAGCGCTGTCCGCATAGTTTAGGGTCCAACACCGCTGCCACCGGTCTGGCTTGTCCATGCCTTTCGCTTTTGCATACAGTGAGAGCTCATAGCCTAAGTCATCCAGAAGTGCTTTCTGGGTCCGGCTCAGCTTAGCGATCGAAAATTCGCAGACGATGTCAAGGTCGTAGTGCTCGTCGCCATTGATCGGTCGAGTTGGTGTGCCCAGCCGAAAAGACCCTTGGGTGTAGACATTGATGTCGTACTTCGAAAACCGTGATTCTGGTCTCTCGAGCCAGGCACATACGGATTTGTAGCTTCGATCGGCGGACTCATATCGTTCAGGAGGGATCTCCAACAACTCCGCTAAGTCCGAAAGAAGTTCCTCTGCCGTTTTGGTCGTTTTCATCATTGCTTCTCCTTCCGCAAGCAAGTCGGCAAGAACTTGTCGATCTCGGCATCGGAAAATGTATATTCCTCGTTCTTCTTCAAAGCTGTCTGTGCCTCCGTGTACGCTTTTGAGTTCGTTTGCGGAGCTCCCTTGTAGATTGCAGCCAACTTCTTTTGCAGGTCTTCTCGGCGTCTTGTTGCTTCGTCAGTCTGGATCGAACCCATGCGAAGGTCTGTCAACAGAGAAAGGTACGACTCGCGCACAGGCCACAAACTTGCTGCCGCGTCGCGGTGTTTCTGCGCCGTCCCGCCCGGATCAAAGTTCCTCATTGCCCCAGAAATCAGGAGGGTGAGAATGGAGGTGATTGCGGTAGCGAGTTTGAGCTGTGGTTTATCCAAGAAAACAACCGACAGGGCGCCTGAGGCGGTTAGGGCTGAGACTCCGATCTGGGCCCACTTATAACGACGCATCGCCTTTGTGCACCCTTCAGCCATCTTTTCGTGTGTCTTATGGGTGTAAACGACACGACCGAAACACTCGCGAATCTGATTCTCAAGCTCTGAAAAAGCGTTCATGCATCTCTCCTGGGCCGTTCACCTTCTGGGCCGCCGAGCTAGTCGTGTCACAGTCACTGCCCTAAGCACTTCGCAACGATAACGCAGAAATCTAATTTCTGCAAATCAAATAACGATCTGTAAAAATTTAATTTTTACAGTTGACTGCGGGAGAGTAGCAGGGATATCTTTATGTCAAATTCGTAGGAATTGGTTTTCTACTATGCAAACAACGCTGGCACGGATCGCTGAAGTCCAAATGGGGTATTCCTTTAGAAGGAAACTCCACGGTGCCAACAATGGATCCCTGACGGTGATCCAAATGAAGGACATTGACGACTCTAACCTCTTGCATTCAGAAGGCCTGCTGCGGGTGGACCTCCCGGAACTCGGGGCGAGGCACTTGGTGCAGCCTGGAGATCTCCTTTTCCGTTCGCGTGGCATATCTAACACTGCCGCACTTGTGGCCACAGAGCTCGGGTGCACGGTGCTCTCTGCTCCTATGCTGGTCATCCGTCCAAAGCACGGCGCGGTTGATCCCGCTTACCTGCAATGGTTCATCAACCACCCCAATACCCAGAAACAGCTGACATCCATGTCCATGGGCAGCGCAGTAAAGATGATCAGCAAGGCCGTGCTAGAGAAACTACCAATCGAGCTTCCGACAGTCGAAATTCAAAGGCAGATCGTTGAAATTGCCCGGCTGGCGGTGGAAGAAATGCGCCTGACTGCCAAGTTGACCCAGCTGCACAAGTCACATATAGAGCAAATTTTGATGTACCGAGCCCAAGAAACTGTGGGCCTTTCAGGATTGAGGATGAAGAATGACTGACAACATCACGCAACAGGAAATCAGTTCCACCGCTTGGGCGGCCTGCGACACGTTCCGCGGGGTCGTCGATCCTGCCCAATACAAGGATTACATCCTCGTGATGCTCTTCCTGAAGTACATAAGCGACCAGTGGAACGAGCACTACCTCGAATATCAGAAGCAGTATGGCGACGATGAACTGCGCATTCGCCGCAAGCTTGAGCGGGAACGGTTCCTCCTACCTTACGTCGAGCTTAAGGACGAGGCTAGCGGCGCAGTAACTGACCGTTTCGTTGCCGATTTTAATAATCTCTTCGAGCGCCGGAACGAATCGAACTTGGGCGAACTGATCAATATTGTGCTCGACCACATAGAGGAAGCGAACAAGGCGAAGCTCGATGGTGTATTCCGCAATATTGATTTCAACTCTGAGTCCAACCTTGGAAAGACAAAGGACCGCAATCGCCGCCTTAAGAACCTCCTCGAAGACTTTGCCAAGCTCGATCTCAGACCCTCACGTGTATCAGAAGATGTGATCGGTAATACCTATATCTATCTAATCGAGCGATTTGCGTCGGATGCTGGAAAGAAAGCTGGAGAATTTTATACTCCGGCTCAAGTCTCCAAGTTGCTCGCTCGGTTAGTGAGGCCAAAGGCGGGAGATCGCATCTGTGACCCGGCGTGTGGTTCCGCGGGCCTTTTGATAGAGGCGGCCGCGCTGATCGAAAAGGCTGGCAGCAACAACTTCGCGCTGTTCGGCCAAGAAGTTAACGGAAGTACTTGGGCCCTGGCCCGAATGAATATGTTCCTCCATGGCAAGGACAGCAGCCGTATCGAATGGTGCGACACCCTGAACAGCCCGGCCCTCGTTGAGGCCGACCGACTTATGAAATTCAACGTTGTTGTCGCAAATCCGCCCTTCTCCCTCGACAAGTGGGGTGCCGAGCATGCGGAGAACGATCAGTTCAAGCGCTTCTGGCGCGGTGTGCCTCCAAAGTCGAAGGGTGATTACGCATTCGTCACGCACATGATCGAGATTGCTCTGCCGCGGGAGGGACGGGTAGCTGTGGTCGTACCGAATGGCGTGTTGTTTCGGGGCGGCGCTGAGGGGCGCATCCGCGGAACATTAATTCGAGAAAATTTGTTGGACGCAGTGATTGGGTTACCAGCAAATATGTTCCCAACAACATCCATTCCGGTCGCAATTCTCGTATTCGACAGGTCACGGGAAAAAGGAGGGGAGCGCGAGGAAGTGCGGGACGTTTTCTTCATAGATGCCAGCCGCGATTTCGTTCCCGGAAAGAGTCACAACAGTCTCTCCGATGAGCACTTTGGCAAGATCGTCTCGACCTTTGAAGCGCGGCAGGATGTGGATAAGTATGCACATGTGGCGCAATTTGAGGAGTTGGTAGAGAACGAGTTCAACCTGAATATTCCCAGATACGTCGACACCTTCGAGGAGGAAGACGAGATCAACATTGACGCTGTGCAAAATGAGATCGATCGGCTGGAGCAGGAATTGGTAGAAGTCCGAGTCAAGATGAAGCAGCAGTTGAAGGACCTTGGGCTATGAGCGGGATCGACAAGACACATCGCATAGTTCCACTGGGATCGCTCTTGGAATCCGCTCCGCAGAACGGATTCTCACCAGTATGTCCAGAACAGCCTACCGGAAAATGGGTCTTGGGATTGTCTGCTCTTAAAGACGAGTACCTTGACGTCTCGGAAGCAAAACCGGCGCCCCTAGACGAGCCATCGTTGAGCAAATTCTTATTGAAGCACGGAGATTTTCTCATCAGCCGATCCAACACCCTGGATAGGGTCGGTCGGGTCGCTGTATTTAGGGGAGGGCTGGAAAACTGCTCGTATCCTGACCTAATGATGCGATTCCGCCCGCGGCAATCTGCCGTAGACCCGGACTATCTGGAGCTTTACCTCAAGAGCGAAGCGACCTTGAGATACATCAGGCGTCATGCTGCAGGCACTAGCGGAAGCATGAAAAAGATCAATCAAGGAATTGTGGAGTCCATTCCCGTAGCCTTGCCAACGCCGGAGGAGCAGCAACTGATCGCGGCGATCGCTGTTGAATGGAATCTTGCGCTTAAGAAGATTGACGAGTTAATCGCGGCAAGGCAGATGCAACTGAGTTCACTTCATCAGCGAATCTTCAGGGCAAGAGCTTTTCGTCCCGGCTGGACGCAGGTTCCCCTTTCGACGCTGATGGTTCCGCGGCACGAACCTGCGCTTCCGAGTGAGACTCTGCCGCTGTACTCATTGACAATAGAAGACGGAATTACGCCCAAAACTGAGAGGTATAACCGGCAGTTCCTTGTCAAGGACGTGGACCGCAAGGAATACTCAACCGTATATCCAGGTGACATTGTTTTCAATCCAGCAAATCTGCGTTGGGGGGCAATTGCTCGTTCCCTACTGAAACATCCAGTTGTTGTCTCTCCAATCTATGAGGTATTGCAAATCCGGGAGGATCTAGTTAACCCCGTTCTGCTTTCACACTCCATAAGTTGTCCAGGACAAATTGCGCGGTTCGCTACACAAACGGAAGGAACGCTAATCGAGAGGATGGCGGTGAAGCTCGATTCTTTCCTCAGGACAAAGCTATGGCTTCCGAGTGATCGGGATGAGCAGAACAAATTAGCTGATTTGCTAAGTTTGGCAACTGATGCAATTGCTATTCAGCAGAAAATTGGCATCGAGCTGAGAGTTCAGAAGCGTGCTCTATTGCAGAAATTGATCGTGGGCGATAGGCGTTTCGGAGCGCATGCCGCAACAAGGGGTGCCTAATGAACGGATTTGCATTCAACGAGAAATACCTTTCGCAAATACCGGCACTGCAACTGCTGGTGAATCTCGGTTTCGCGTATATTACACCGGAGGAGGCACTTCGTTTACGCGGCGGAAAGCCAAACCTCGTCCTTTTGGAGGGCATCCTTCGAAATCGACTCAAGAAGAACAATCGTATTCAGCACAAGGGTCAAACGTACCTATTCTCAGAAGAGAACATTCAGTCTGCAGTCCAGCGACTCAAGAACATAAAGTACGACGGCCTCCTAAAAACGAATGAAGCTGTCTATGACCTATTGACGCTGGGCGTGTCGCTGGAACAGAACGTCGAGGGAGACAACAGAAGTTTCTCGATGAACTACGTCGACTGGAAGAATCCAGCCAACAATGATTTCCATGTAACCGCGGAGTTTTCTGTCGAACGCAGCCGCAGCACTGAAACCGTGCGCCCTGACATTGTACTGTTCGTCAATGGGATACCGTTCGCGGTGATCGAATGCAAGGCTCCACATGTTGAGGTCTCCGAGGCGGTCTCGCAGACGATTCGCAATCAGCGGGATGAATACATCCCGCGCTTGTTCTCCTTTGTGCAGATGGTGGTAGCCGTCAGCAAGAACGAAGCGAAGTACGCCACCACGGGAACACCAGCAAAGTTCTGGGCGGTATGGCGTGAGCGCGACGACCATCCCGACCACGTTGCAGCGGCAGTGAATAAAACGCTTTCGGAAGCTGATAAGGATGCCCTGTTCTCGGGCGATTTCTGTAAAGCACGTGAAGCTTTCGACGCCTTGGAGGCTGGGGGCGAACGCCAAGTGACGGAGCAGGACAATTCTCTGCACAGCTTGTGTCGGCCAGAACGACTGCTCGATCTGGCCTGGCGTTTCACGGTGTTTGACGGCGGCATTCGCAAGATAGCCCGATACCAGCAGTTCTTTGCCGTCCTACGCCTACTCGAGAGAGTGAAAAAGTACGACGGCGGACGCAGACGCGGCGGCATTGTGTGGCACACCCAGGGTTCCGGGAAATCGCTCACGATGGTGATGCTGGCCCGGGCTCTGGCACTCGATCCTTCGATTCGCAATCCGCGGATAGTACTGGTGACTGATCGCGTCGACCTGGATAAGCAATTGGGAAATACGTTCGCAGCCTGCGGCCTTTCACCGGAGCGCGCTGACAGCGCGCGCCACCTGCTGGCCCTCGTCGCAAAGAATCAGACACACATAATCACCACTCTGATTCACAAGTTTGCCAGGGCTTTCTCGATCCAGAAGCACGTTGTGGAATCGTCGGACGTATTCGTCCTTGTGGACGAGAGCCACCGGACGAATTTCGGTGGATTTGCTGCCCGCATGCGTCAGATGTTCCCGCAAGCCTGCTACATCGGATTTACTGGTACACCATTAATGAAGTCCGAGAAGAACAGTTTCGTGAAGTTCGGCGGGATGGTGGACACGTATTCAATCGATCAGGCTGTGAAGGATAAGGCCGTGGTCCCGCTGCTCTACGAGGCGCGCTTGGTTGAGATCGAGCAGAACAAACAGGCCATCGACACATGGTTTGAGCGGCACACAAAGGGGCTGACCGACGCACAGAGAGCGGACCTTAAGAAAAAGTATAGCCACGCCGAAACGCTGAACAAAGCCGACCAGGTCATCTACATGCGCGCCTTCGACATCAGCGAACACTATCGCGAGTCGTGGCAAAACACGGGATTCAAGGCTCAGCTAGTCGCACCCAGCAAGGCCGCCGCACTCAAATATAAAGAGTGTCTCGATGAAATCGGGCATGTGAGTTCCGAAGTCGTGATCTCTGCCCCGGATACTCGCGAGGGGAACGAAGAGGTTGATGCTGGCCCTGAGGAGGTTGTGGCGTTCTGGGAAAAAATGATGAAGCGCTATGGCTCCGAGGAGGAATACAACAAGCAGATCGTCAACCAGTTCAAGTATGGCGAAGACGTTGAGATCCTCATCGTCGTAGACAAACTGCTCACCGGCTTCGATGCTCCCCGCAATACTGTCCTCTATCTAACCCGGGCGCTGAAGGAACACACGCTATTGCAGGCGATCGCCCGCGTGAACCGCCTCTACGATGATGAGGATGGCAGAAAACCCAAAGAGTTTGGATTCATCGTTGACTATGCGGGCGTGCTAGGCGAGTTGGATCGCGCGTTAACTTCATACCGGGCGCTGGAGGGCTACGAGGAACAGGACTTGCAGAATGCCCTGCACGGTATCAATGAAGAAATTGGGAAACTGCCACAGCAACACGCTGATCTTCTGGACATTTTTAAAGAGCTCAAGAACAAACACGATGAAGAGGCCTGCGAGCAACTTCTTGCCGATGAGCAGTTGCGAAATGATTTCTACGAGAGACTGACTGCATATGCTAAAACATTGGCGATCGCAATGTCATCGGAGCAATTCGTAACCACTACTCCAGAGAAAAAGGTGCAGGGTTACAAGAGCGATCTGAAGCGCTTCACCAACCTGCGCGCCTCCGTGAAGATGCGGTACGCGGAGTCGATTGATTACAGAGACTTCGAACCGAAGATCAAAAAGCTGTTGGATACTCATATCACCGCCAGCGAGGTGATCAGGTTAAACGAACCGGTGAACATCTTCGACGACAACGCGTTTAAGCAGATCGTCGAAGATAGCGGTGACTCCAAGTCAACCGCAGCAAAAGCCGACATGATTGCCCACTCGACGAAGAAGGCAATTTCGGAGCGACTTGAGCAGGATCCTGCGTTCTATGAGAAGTTCTCGAAGCTCATTCAGAAAGCGATAGACGACTTTCGCTCCAAGCGATTGTCGGATCTGGAATATCTGACCAAGGCTTCAGAAATCAGGTCCGCTGTGGTGAATCGCAGATTTGATGAACTACCTAAGCCACTGCAAGGCAATGAAGATGCGGTCGCATTGTTCGGAGTGTTGGAACCATTCATTACGGTTCACTCTGATGGGAATTCGGCTACAAATGATCTGGCCGCTCAGGCTGCCGTCGACATATGGTCAATCATTGAACGTAATCGAAAGGTGGGCTACTGGGAAGATTTGGACGCGCAGCGCCGGACGATGAACGATATAGACGACTACCTCTATGACGAGATCAAGGACAACCAGGGACTGGCGCTGACAACGGTTGAGATGGACGGAATAATCGAACGAGCAATGCAGGTGGCAAGGCATCGGATGGTGAGCTAGGTATGGCCCCGAGAAGTATTCAGTACGGCCGTGAAGAAATTTGGTATGAAGTAATCACGCGCCCGAAGCGAAGAACTTTAGGAATAGAGGTACATCCCGACGGAAAGGTGCTCGTGCTCGCTCCTAGTAATTGCGACGAGATAACGATAGAGGAGAAGATGCGGCATCGCGCGCGCTGGATCAGCCGTCAGCTCAGGACGTTCAAGAGTTATGAGCCGCGCACCACGCCTCGTCAATATCTCGCCGGCGAGAGTCACCGATATTTGGGACGCCAGTATAGGCTGCGCCTGGTTGTACGCGCGGAGATACCGAGGCCAACAGTGAAACTAATGCGGGGAGAGTTGATCATATCCGGACCGAGAAAACTCTTAAGAGCAAAGATACGGGAGCTGTTGCGAGGTTGGTATCTCGAGCGCGCAAGGGAGCTCTATCAGCGTGTGTTGTTGGAGTCAGTTGGTGCATTCGGGCGGCGCATCCCCGCAGCACCTCGAATTGCGGTCCGCGAAATGCGCGGACGCTGGGGGAGTTTGTCCGCACGAGGCCTAATGACACTGAATGCACAGTTGATTCAAGCACCGCGACTCTGTATTGAATATGTGATCGTGCATGAGCTCTGCCACACGCTGTATAGAAATCACGGCCCGGCTTTCTTTCGAATGCTCAAACTCCGGATGCCTGACTGGGAACAAAGGAAACAGAAGCTTGAGCGAGCAGTTCTGTGAAGGTCATTTCAGCCGACTCTGACGCCGCCCGTTGAACTGCTTTGTGATCTGGAGAGGGGAACATCCGATGAAATGTGTAGCAGACGAAATCGAAGGCTATCTGGCCACGGCGTCGGAGATGTTAACGGCTGAAGGAATGGCCGACGCTGCCGACATCTTACGCATTTCAACACCCAAAATAGAGGAAACTGGCTACGACAATTGGAATGGTGGAACCACGGTTTGGACCATCTATCTACTTGTCGATCCCGCCTTCTATGCGCAGCTCGGCGCCAAACGCAAGATTTTGGAAGAGCGCATCAATACTAGGTTAAAGCCCATCCTCGATCAGTTCACGAGTGACTGGTACGGGGTGACAATCGCACCCAAAGTTCTCCCTCGCACAGATTGGAGACATACAAAGGGTGATCTCTCGTACACCACAAGGCGAAATATTGTCGACGGATTGAAAATTAACCGAGTCGCTTGGCAAGGCCGCTTAGAGGATGTCGAGTTCCTTCAGCGACTTTACGACCTTGAATCGCTACCCTCCTATGACACACGGTATAAGAATGCGGCCGATGACATTTGGCAACATCGTGTGAATAATCCAACTGACTGGACTGACGATTGGATCTACGAGGATGCGCGATTCAACCTTTTGCACGGTCCAACGGACACATTTCTCCGATTCCTGTGCGAGGTAGTTCATCCAGTCGTGCGTTCGGACCGGAACGAAACACTTAAGCTGGTCCGGGAGTTTAATGACCAGTTGCGCCGCGAAGGTTGGCACCTCGTCGAAGAGGAAAAAATCGGTGGACGTTCGCGCTTCGTGGCGCAGCGCGTCCAACTCGCTGCCGGTCGGTCAGTATCGCGTGCACGCACTGTCGCCGACGCGCTGGACGCTGGATGGATGCAGAAGGAGATCGAGCGCCTAGAGAACGCTGTCGATCGCGATCCTGCACTTGCGATTGGCACGGCCAAGGATCTTGTTGAGACATGCTGTAAGAGTATCTTGACGAAGCGTGGCGTCGAAATTTCGCCCAAAGCTGATTTGCCGGAACTTACCAAGTGCTTGACGAAGGAGCTAAGGCTTGTCCCGGAAGGCATCTCCGACGAAGCCAAGGGGTCAGAGACGATCCGTCTGATACTCCGCAATCTGTCCGCACTTACAAAATATCTGGCAGAACTTCGTGGCCTTTACGGTTCCGGCCATGGACGTGACGGAAAGCACCGGGGGCTGGAACCGCGCCATGCGCGTCTAGCGGTCGCCGTGGCTGTAGCCTTCATCGATTTTGTCACAGAGACCCACCGCCGGCGGACTTAACAACGAACCGTGTTAGGAGCTTTCCCGCCTTGAGGTAGAAGAAGCGTCAACACTCTAGCACGATCTGAAGCTGACACATTCCTTCCGACAATGTCTGGCTCCATCCGCATCGAGGCGCATTCGCGTGAGCTCCGCAGCGAGCGCCTAGGCCTGCTCCGCATTTCAATCCCGCGACGGAATCAGAACGAAGCAAAACACCCCACAGGAAGAGCAATGCTCATTAACCACTAAGACACACGAGGGCACTTCCATGAAACTTCACCGAAACCAATATTGTCCCATCCACCACTCCCGTTTCTGCTGCGGCCGTGAGAAAACGTCCAGGGCCGGACGCCTGACAATGGGCGTCGAGCGCATCGACGACCCGAATCATCCCAGAGGATACCGAGAACTTCGCTCACCCGCGGAACTGCGTAAAGTGCTCACTCAGAAAATCTCTGCGCAACAAGGAAACTGCGGAATCTGTCACGAGCCGTTTACCGACTGCAATGACATTGTCCCCGACCACATCGAGCCCAAGGGTATGGGAGCGGCATGGCGCGATGATCACCCAGACAACATTCAGGCGGCGCACCGGCTCTGCAACCTTCTCAAGGGTTCAAGACGCCTATCCCACCATGAATCCAGTGAATAGAGCAACTCCTATATTCCAGCAGAGAGTCGCATGAATTTCTTACTCTTGATCCTCCTGGACATTTCTGCCTCCGATGACGACTCCCCCCGCTTGTCGGTTGCCCGAAGGCCGCTTGAGGCTCTGATCGCGGATTGGGCGAGGCGGGGAGAAGAGATCAACTTGTTGCGGGATCTTGTCGCCGGGCAGACTCCGCCCAGCCCTCAGAGGAGCCAAGCCGTTCCGTCCGATGGGAATCACTGAAAACGGTCACTGCCGCACTCCCGCCCATCCATCGTCGCCTCCTCAAGGACACAATCACGCGCGTCAAGCCGTGAATACCAACTCATCCCACTCGCGTCCCGACGACCTTCACTAGGTCGTTTTTCATTTCAAAGGACATTACTCATGAAACCTTCTCACCTCGTTGAGGCGTTGATTACCGCTGTTCCTCAAAACGTTGCACTCCATATCTGGGGCGCCTGTGGCGTCGGGAAATCCCAACTCGTTAAACAGGTCGCGCAGCATCTAAAGCGCGAATTCATCGACGTACGCGCCGTCCAGCTCGATCCAGTCGACTTCCGTGGTCTGCCACGCATCAAGGATGACCGCACAGAATGGATCACGCCGAACTTTCTCCCCACAAAGGGCGAGGGCATTCTCTTCCTCGATGAACTGACCTCCGCACCGCCGATGACGCAGGCCGCCTGCTATCAGCTCGTTCTGGATCGTGCACTCGGCGATTACCGGCTGCCAGATGGATGGTCAGTGCTTGCAGCCGGCAATCCCGCCTCCGAGCGCGGCGTCAGCTACTCCATGCCCCGACCGCTGCTCAATCGCTTCCTGCATCTCACGCTGGAACCGGATCTTGGCGAATGGTGCATCTGGGCTGGCAAGGCCGGCATCAGGCCGGAAATCATTGCATTTCTACGCTTCCGCACGGAGTTGTTGCACGATTCGGCCGTACGGTCGGGTGTCAATGCATGGCCGACGCCGCGCTCCTGGGAAATGGTCTCCAAGGCGATGGACGGAATCGACGCCCGGAAGGCCACCATCACTGCGGACGTCTACGAGATGCTGCTCATGCACCTTGTTCAAGGTGCCGTGGGTGACGGCGTTGCTGCGGAGTTCATCGGCTTTCTCAACCTCTTCCACGCCCTGCCCTCCATAGACGAGATTCTCCTGAACCCCACCGGTGCGCCCCTGCCCAGCGATCCATCAGCACAGATTGCAATTGCCACGGCACTCGGCCGCCGCATCACCGACAGCTCGATTGCGAAGGCGAAGCTTTACCTTGAGCGTCTTCCCGATGAGCTCCAGGTCTTATCCATGCGCGATGCTCTGCTTCGTGACCGGGCCATCGCTACCACTCCCGAATTCACCCAATTTGCTGTCACTCACAGCGACTTACTCGCGTAGCCCCGGCCACCCCGGAGCCACGCCTGGAGCTTGAAACGAAATGATTTCCGACAAAGCCATGTTGATCTGTCTCCATATCACGATGTGGACAGCACGCAAGCACGACAAGCGTGTGTCCGAGGAAGTAGCACACTCCCACGAGGCCAACACCAACGCCGGGCGCTACAACAAGCATCTGCTCGACCAGGCAGAAAAGCTAGAGGAGCTGCGCGCGCTTGCGGGCCAGATCCGCCAGTACTTCTACAAGGTAACGCTGCCCTGGTCTGACGAGGGCTACCGCCTGCTTCCGTCCCACCTCTATTTCGAGTTCACCAACCAGATGAGCGAATTCAAAACAGCATACGAGCAGCTGGTGCGAGAGTTTCTCGACGCGTATCCAACCTATCGCGAACAGGCCCGCAGCAGCCTTGGCCTTCTGTACCGCGACAGCGATTACCCGGACTGGTCGAAGCTCACCGAAAAGTTTGATCTGACGACTGACATTCTCCCCATACCTTGTGGCGAAGACTTCCGCGTCACACTCGGCGCGGAGGAGAAGGCACGCGTCGCCCGCGAGATCGATCAGCAGGTGAAGCAGTCCCTCACGCGCGCAACATCTGAGCTATGGTCGCGTCTCATGCAGGTCGTCGCCCACCTCGCTGCGCAATTGGAGCGGCCAAAAGCTCGTTTGCACACGTCTACTCTGCGCAATGTAACGGAAATTGCCGACCTCGTTCCGCGACTGAACGTAACGAACGACGAAGAACTGACGGCGCTCGCGCTGGAGACAAACTCGCGGCTCGCCAGCTTTACCCGCCAGGACCTTGCTGAGCACCCAGCGGCACGCGCCCGGGCGGCAGGAATTGCGAACGACCTCGCAGCCAAGATCAAGCACGCCATGAAAGATCGGGGCTATGACGCCCTCGATGATACTGCGGCCATCGGCCATGTTTCCGGAACAGCGGAAGACCAGGTCGAGGCGGTTCAAATGCCTGATCAGAAACCACCGGATCTCGCACCCCAACCCACGCCAGCACCCGAGGTTGATCAAATTCTGGCGAAGATGACCGACTACATGGGGCTAATGGCATCATGACAAACCTCTCCCCGGCCGTCCGGCTCAAGCAGGGCCGGACAAAATTGCTGCTCGATTTCCCATTCTTCGGGGTTCTGATCCTGAGGCTCAAGGACGTCGAGACGCCATCGATCGAAACTATGGCGACCGATGGCGTCTCCCTGTTCTATAACCCCGAATTCGTTGTGAAGCTGACGCCGCCTGAACTGCTCGGCTGCCTGGCGCACGAAGTCATGCATCCGGCGCTGCAACACCACACTCGGCGGGGAACGCGCTCACTGAAACGCTGGAATGTCGCATGTGACTTAGCGATCAACCCGCTCATTCGGGATGCGAACCTCGCTCTCCCTGCTGGGGCACTCTATGATCCACGGTTTCGGAACCTCAGCGCAGAGCGGATATACAACCTGATCGCCGAGGAAAACGATGGTGACTCGGCCGGGGGCAAGGGCGACGGCTCCACGAGTTCAGGGAGCGAAGACCACTCGGCCCAGGCAGGTGAAAAGGGAACTGCCGCTTCCAAGGTTCCAGTCACAGAGGGCGGATTTGGACAGGTGATCGACGCACCCAACTTAGACAAGGAAGGTGCGCAGGCAACCAGCGACCAGATCGAGAAGCAGCGGATGAGCTGGACGGGAGCTGTCGAGCAAGCCGAAGTTGTCGCTCGTATGGCTGGGAAAGCTCCTGTCGGCGTCCGCCGCGCAATGGAAGCGGCGGATCGGGCGACCGTGGATTGGAGGGCAGCGCTCCGGAATTCATTCGCAGCGGCAATTCCCGAGGACTACTCCTGGTCATCTCCCAACCGGCGTCACGTCGCTTCGGGCCTATATCTGCCAAGCATTCGCAAGGATGGCGTGGGTGAAATTGTGGTCGGCGTGGACTGTTCCGGGTCGATCAACCGCCGCCAGCTTGGACTCTTCCAGGATGAACTGAACTCCATCATCTCGGAGCGGCGGCCCCAGCGGGTGCATGTGCTCTATTTCGACACCCAGGTCCACAACGCCGCCATCTTCGAGCAAGGAGAGCCGATCACGCTGGAACCAGTGGGTGGTGGCGGAACCAGTTTCTGCCCCTGCTTTGAATACATCGAGGAGCAGTTGATCCAGCCACAGGCGCTCGTGGTCTTTACCGACCTTGAGGGCTCTTTCCCAGACGCAGCACCAAACCATCCAGTCCTGTGGGCGGCCACCAGGGATCACTCCGCACCATTCGGCGAGGTGATTCCCATGGCGGCGGCGTAGTCCGTTAGGCGCAGCCTCCGCAACTCGTCCAACCGCATTTATCAAGACGTGCACGCGTTATCGCGCCGGATGCAAATCGTCTCTTGCTCTTCCGGCGTCTCGTTTCAGTGTGATGTCGCGCACTGCGCGAGATGCCTAAAACCAGCTACAAAGACTAAATACTTAGACGATTGCAAAAAGTCATTCGAGTGGGTCCTGCCCATCACGAGGTGCCCACGCAAGCCGTAAGAAGTCCAGAGCGTTTGGCAAGCTGGAGGCAATGATGTCGACGTTTGTCTGGTTAGATTATTCGGAGCGCGAGCGCCGGAAGATGCTCAATGTCGTTGATCTTTTCAGAGAACACGAGACGCGCGACGAGCTTGGTGTCGGCTCGGTTCGCGACGCGTTGGCTGACATTCTCTTCCCCGGCACGAGCACGATCATGACTCGAGCGCGATACTTTCTTCTTGTCCCTTGGGCGTATCAACGGTTGGAAAAACAGCGGGTCGGATCAGCAGAGATAGCGGCGCGAGCGCGGCAAGCGGAGCTAAGTCTCGTTGCGCCGATAGATCGGTCGGATGACAACGACGGAAATATCGGCAAGCTTGCAAAATCCGCTCTGAAGCGGCTTCCCAGCAGCGTCTACTGGCAGGGGCTGAGTGTATGGGGAATTCGCTCCTTCAAGGGAGCTCAGGTGCAATATCACCGGAGCCTTGATCGGTATTACGCACAGCTCACACGCCACGGCGGACGCGCATCCGAGCGTGACAATGAGCACGATGATCTCATTTCACTGAACTGGCACGCAGGGCTGGTTTCGCCGCCGAAAGACTTTCCCAGGGAATGTTCCTTGAGCCTGACGCACAGCGAAGCTGAATATCTCACGGAGCGTATTCGCTTGAGCCCGGCATGCTCAGGCTCGCTGCTCGCGGAGCTCGTCGCGCAGCGGCGACGCCACGACGATGTGTCGTTTGCATGGGAGCACCCGCATTGCGCCGATCTGCCGTCGAAATTGCGCGAATTACTCGATCACGCGCAGAACTTTTCGGAGGTCATGCACGGCGCGCCATTGCTCTATAACTTGGTTCTGGCGGAACAGGCCGATCGGCGGGACAGCGTTGCGAAGTATCGGCGATCGTTCGGAGAGTGGGCAAAATCGCTCTTGGCGCGTTCTAGCACGTTAGCGCAGTGGAACAGAAAACGGTTCTGGGAGCTCGTCTACGCCGTCAACCCGCTGATTACCAGAGCTACTCACGAGTTCATAGAGACGTGGTCGGATCTCGCCCTGGTTGGTGACGCAGCGCTGTTACGCGATGCCCCGACCGCCCGATTGTTGATTCGAGAGCGAGAGATTCGGCTGAAGAAGAACCTGGCCCGCATAGACAATCCCCGAGCGCAGGAACTATGGACGGGTGATTCCGGCACGAGCCAGATGGATTTCAGGTGGTTCATAGGCCAACGACTACTCAGGGACATTTTCGACGGTCTGGAGGCACCGGATGCTTAGACCCGACGAAAGACAACATCTGCTGGAACTGCTTCGCCCGCCGGATGGCTGCCAGCTCGACGTTGCAGTTGGCACGACATTTTCGCTCGATCTCATCAGCGCGTTGATGCTCCCTCTTTCATTCGCATTCTTCGACTGGGAGCACGAGGACGGCGAGCTGATTGCCGATCCTCTGGCCTTGCTGGAGGCGTTGAGGCGCTATGGGGACCGATTCACGATCTTTTGCCAGAGCGGGCAAATTCGGTTGCCAAAGAAATACCCCCCTCTCGTCACGTTCTTGGAACCGTGCATATACGACGTAGAGGCGCCTGACGCGGACGGTGTCTTTCACCCGAAAGTTTGGGTGCTGCGTTTCATAGGGGGCGATGGCGCGATTAGGTATCGCGTGCTCTGTCTTAGCCGAAACCTCACGTTCGATCGTTGCTGGGACACTGTGGTCGCGCTCGACGGCGAACTGACGGATCGTTCGAATGCAATCGCGGCTAATCACCCGCTCGGAGATTTTGTAGGGGCTCTGCCCGGTCTAACTCTTCGTCGGCTCACGCGCGAACGTCGTCAAGGAGTGGAGAAGATTGCCGATGAATTGCGACGGGTGCGGTTTGAGTGGCCGGAGGGGTTTGAGGGAACTAAGTGCCGCTTTTGGGTCGCAGGACTGGATGGAAGAACGGTTGCGCCCTTTGGCGCGCGCCGAGACAGAGCATTGGTCGTTTCGCCTTTCATCTCAAATTCCGTTATACGTGACTTCCTAGAAAACACTGGCGAGACGCATTTGGTGTCCCGTCCCGAGAGCCTTGGGGAACTGCCACAAGAGACCTTGCAGTCTTGCAAGACCGTCAGATTTCTGGCGCCGGAGCTTGTTGACGAATCTGATGACGAGGCCCCGTCCGGAAAGGATGACGTGTTGGATGGCCTGCACGCAAAGCTCTTCGTCATCGACCGCGGGTGGGACGCAAGTGTATTCAGCGGCTCGTTCAATGCGACGCAGCATGCCTTGCAACACAATGTCGAGTTCATGGTCGAACTCGTGGGCAAGAAAAGCTGGTTCGGAGTGGAGCAATTTCTCAGGCGAGTGAAGGGTGAGACAAATTTCTCCGACATGCTCAAAGACTACGACGTGGAAAGACCATCCGTACCGGCTGACGCGACGGCTCAGCAGCTCGACGATCTGCTCCAGGCCACGAAGCGAGCGATAGCCGCGGCGAATGCGCAGCTGGTTGTCACGCCTGCACAGGAAACAGGTCTATTTGACCTGACGTTGACATGGGGTAAGGTTCCACGTTGGCCAGAGGCTTCGGTCACGATGCGTGCCTGGCCAATCACACAGCAAGCGGAGCGTGGACAAGTGCTCGGCAAATCAATTGTCTTTGCGCGGTTATCGTATGGCGGACTGACGCCGCTCATTGCCTTTTCCATTACCGCGAAAAGCGGGGAGACGGAACGCACATCGGTCTTTGTCATGAATCTTCCGCTTCAGGGTGCACCAGAAGATCGCCAAGACCGTGTGATCCGTTCGCTGATCGAAAACCGCGATCAGTTGCTGCGTTATATAGTGTTTCTCCTTGCTTGCGGCGACGAAGCAACCGCTTCTTCGGGCGACCTGCGACGGCTGCTTAAGGGTGCAGAGGGGGAGGCGGGTAGTGGTTCACGGAAGCCCTACCTGATGGAGACCATGCTTCGAGCCCTTCATCGCAGTCCAGCGCAACTCGAACGCGTCGCCTCTCTCCTGGAGGTGCTCCGAAGACAGCCGGGCAGTTCGGAGCTCCTCAGCGAGGATTTCCAGAGTATTTGGGAGCCCATCTGGAATGCCACCCAGCAGGTGATGGCGAAATGAACACGCGCCCCGATACCTCAACGGCTGTCGAAGGTCTGAAGGATTTTCAGCGCGCTACGGTGGACTATGTTGTTGATCGGTTCTACGGGCCGGATCCGACGCGGCGATTTCTCGTGGCAGATGAAGTGGGCCTCGGCAAGACGCTAGTCGCACGTGGCGTAATTGCGCGAACAATCGATCACCTATGGGAGGAAGTGTCTCACGATAGCTCCCGCCGCATTGATGTGATCTATATCTGCTCCAACGCGGATATTGCTCGGCAAAACATAGACCGGCTCAAGATTCCAGGCTGTGATGAAGCCGCGCAAGCGACGCGTCTGACCCTGCTGCCACTGCAAATGCACGACCTCCGGCACCACCGGGTCAATTTTGTCGCGTTAACCCCTGCCACCTCCTTCGAGCAAACAGGTGGTGGTGGGCGCATCGATGAGCGTGTTCTACTTTACTGGCTTTTGGATCGCGCGTGGGGGATACATGGGCCTCGTGCTTCGCTCTACGTGATGCAGGACTACGCGGGGACGGCTCCATTCAAGCGGGGACTTGACGCATTTGATTTCGAGAAACTGAATGAACAGATTGCGGATGAGTTTGTTTCCAGCTTAGCGAAGCAAGTGAATGCGGAAATATCTGAGGGGAAGCCTGACTTGCGGTCGCGCTTCGAGGAGTTGCGCGGCATCTTCTGCCGCAGTGACTCTAAAGTGCCGGACGGCGCACCCAGGCTGCGGACGCGGTGGATTGGCGAAGTGAGACGGTTGCTCGCGCGAGTGTGTCTCACAACGTTGGAGCCGGATCTAATCATTTTGGACGAGTTTCAGCGATTCAAACACCTCCTTGAAGAAAAGTCAGAGGCGGGCGAGCTTGCGCGCGACCTGTTTGACTCCGAGTCTGGTCAGGGGGCACGTGTTCTTCTGCTCTCTGCTACGCCGTATCGCGGGCTAAGTCTTAATCATGAGACCGAGGACGACCACTACGAGGACTTCCTCGCATTGGTGCGTTTCCTTGAAGACGGCGATGCTGGAGGCTGCAAGGAAATACTGGCGGAATATCGGGCTGCTTTACCTGATGTGATGACACCTGATGGGCTCACGCGATTGCGAACAGCGAAGGTAGCCCTTCAGGATCGCCTGTCCCGGGTTATGGCGCGTACAGAACGGCTCTCATCATCCAAGATGCGCGGAGGAATGCTCCTGGATGCGCCGCCCGCTGATGTTTCACTTCACACCGCCGATGTTCGTGCGTTTCTGGGCGCTCAAAAGGTTGCTGATGCCGTGAAGCAGGGAGATGTCGTGGAGTATTGGAAGTCGGCACCCTACCTCTTCAATTTCATGGATGATTACGCGTTGAAGCAGGCCTTCAAGGATGAGCCCGAACGCGACAAAATGGTGCGCCTCGTTAGGGAGTTCCCAGAGACGTTCCTCGATCTAGAACGCGCTCGCAATTATCAGCCACTCGAACCCGCCAATGCGCGTTTGCGCGAGCTGCTGTCTGAGACAGTAGATCGTGGCATGTGGCGACTGCTCTGGCTGCCACCCTCGTTCGGCTACTATGCGCTAGCGGGCCCTTATGCTGCGCCTGAGGTAGCTAGCATGACAAAGCGGCTCGTCTTCTCAGCGTGGCACATGGTTCCGCGCGCCGTCGCGTCGCTCGTTTCGTACGAGGCAGAGCGACGGATGATGCGGGCACCACATCCGCGCGCGCAATTGACTCAAGAGGACTGGAAGAAGCAGCGCGGATTGTTGCGATTCGGAACGTCGCAGGGGCGCCTTACGGGTCTGCCATTGCTATTGCTCGTCTATCCATGTCTCACATTTGGCCGTGACTGCGACCCCCGTGAGTTGGCGCGGGACGCCCCTCTGACCGCGGCGGAGGTGCGGTTGCAGTTCGCTGCTCGCATAAATGGCTTGATTGAGCAGCTTGGAATTGTTAGAGAGACAGGTGGCAGCGTCGATGATCGCTGGTACTGGCTTGTACCGATGCTACTCGATTTCATGGAGTTCCCGACTGCAGCGGAAGCTTGGTGGGCCCGGACGGAGTTGGCCCAAACGTGGGCCGGCATTGAGGACGGCGATGAAGACAAAGGCTGGCCCAGCCATGTGGAGCAAGCGCGGCAGACTCTCGATGCCATTCGCAGCGGCAGGGAGCGTCTCGGCACACCGCCAGACGATCTCTGTGAAGTGCTAGCACTTGCGGCCTCCGCCGCGCCGGCAACGGCCGCGCTGCGCGCTTACGCGCGCGCAAGCCGGAGCGACCCTGCAAAGTGCGTTCCTTTGTGTGATATGGCAGCACGTACGGGGAGGGCCTTTCTCTCGCTGTTTAATCGGCCGGAAGTCATTGAAGCAGTTCGTGCGGAGTTCCGTGGCGAACCATATTGGGAGCGCGTTCTGGAATACGCGCATGCGGGCGGACTGCAGGCTGTGCTTGATGAGTACACTCATCTTCTCCGAGAGTCGCTCAGCGTTGCAGGGCTGCCGGTTGCGGCTATAGCAGAAAAGGTCGGTGCCAAACTCATTGGGGCGCTTACAATCCACGCTGCGTCGCTGCGCATTGATGAGGTTACGGCACCCCCGTATGCCCGCGAAATTAGGCTCAAACCTGAACCAATGCGTATCCGCTTTGCGATGCGTTTTGGTGATGATCGTTTTGATGAAGAAGTATCAATGCTTGACGTCGCGTCTCAGGGAACGCGCAAGGATCGTGTGCGAACCGCGTTCAATTCGCCTTTCTGGCCATTTGTACTTGTTTCAACCTCGGTAGGGCAGGAGGGGCTTGATTTTCATCATTACTGCCACGCCGTTACGCATTGGAACTTGCCGTCCAATCCGGTCGATCTCGAACAGCGCGAGGGGCGTATACATCGCTATAAAGGACACGCTGTCCGAAAGAATATCTCCGCGGCGTTTGCTGCGGAGGCTCTGCGCACTGGCGACTCCGACGCGTGGGAGACTGCTTTTGAACTCGGACGCAAAGCTAGATCGCCGCAGGAAAATGACATAGTGCCATATTGGCTCTTTCCTGGTGAGGCGAAGATCGAACGGCATGTTCCGGCATTGCCCTTCAGTCGTGAGGTAGAACGTCTCTACAATTTGCGCCGCATGCTCGCGATTTATCGCATGGTCTTCGGTCAGAGCCGACAGGAAGATCTAATCGCGTATTTGCTGTCCCAAATTCCAGAGGATAAGCGGGATGAGGTCATGGCTGAGCTGCAGATTGACCTGAGTCCAGCGAGCAGAGGTTACCATAGCCAAGGTCACAGCGACGCCGAAGAAAACGCCTTTGAGCTCGCGAAACCGGCGAGTTCCACGGGTAGTCTTTAGAACTGTCTGACCACTTCCCGTCTTTTCAAGCGTGGCGCCTTACATTCGCATTCGCTATGCGGATGTTCGTCGTCCACTTCGGCATCGCGGCCCACAACGGCGCCTACCGCGCCTGAGCCGGCGCCGGCGGCGGAACTAGCTCCTGTTCCGCTTCGAGTATATTGAGGAGCCGCGACTCCGGCCACTGGCACTCGTGATCTTAAGGAACCGTGAGGGCTGCTTCCAGTCGGTGGCTATCACGCGTGCTGCGCGACCGCTTGGCCTCCCAGCCGATGCAGCATGTACTGCGCCGAACAGTTCTTCTCGGCCAATTCAATCGTCTTCTCGTGATGTGTAAACAGAAGAACCTGCGTCGTCCCGGAGAGCTCTGCCAATTCGCGCAGTGCTGAGGCGGTGCGGACATCATCGTAGTTGACGAGTATGTCGTCAAAGATGCAGGGCAGTGGCTCCGAAGTCGCCGCCCGCTGCTCGATGGAAGCCATTCGCAGAGCCAGGAACAGTTGATCTGCTGAGCCGTCGCTGAGAGAGCTCACATCGAGGCGCGATCCGTCCTTGGCACGAACAACAAACAGCTGGTTGGCTACTCCTTCCTCTGATTCCGCGAGCAATCCGGAGTATTGACTGTTGGTCAGTGCCGCGAAGATCGCGCCAGCTCGGGCGACTACCTGCCCTTGATTTCGCTCACGATAGCTCTCCATGGCCTTCTCTAATACAGCCGCTGCCAGCCGTTGCCGCACGTACTTCTCCGTTAGGTCCGTCGCCTTGCTAAGCGACATCTGGAGAGTTTGTACAGCACTCTCGTAAGCCTGCCGATTCTCCTGCTCCTGCAAGCTCATTTCCGCATCGCGCAAGCTCTTGACCGCCTCATCACGTTCCTGATCGAGAGCGGTTTGAGCGGATCTCAGTTGCTCCATGCGGCTATCTAGCTCCTCAATGCTTTCCATTTTCGATTCAATCAATATCTCGTCGAGGGCTCGCCCGTTGCGTCTGATGAGCGTCTCGTCAATGGCATGAATCTTGGTATTGATCTCGGCTGCATCCTTGACCCGTTTTTCAATCACGGTTAGTTCGCCAACTTCTGTAACTTGTGCGCTCTTGCAAAGGTGGCTCATCTCAGCAGATGCTGTCTGCAGTTGGGAACGCAGAAGTGCCAACCCTGCTTCGAGCTCACTAATGCGTCGAATGAGTTGCTCGCGCTGCAGGACATTCGATTTTTCGTTTTTGAGGCGGGTCTCTAGGGTTTCAACTGCCAGGTCGGCTGGACTCAGCTCTAATTCTGGTGAAAGTTTGCGACAGAGCTCAGCCACTTGATTCCGAAAGCGATCGATGTCGCCCTGGATTGAATCGCAGCGACCGACCATATTGCAATGTTCATCCCAGTGCTTGAAGAACTCTGGAAGGTCCTGCAGTATACCTTCGACACTCTCTATAGAGCGATGTGCTTCGGGGAAGCGAAGCGTAGCGCTCTGCCAGGTGACTTCCCACTGGGCGCCCTGGTCTAGGTGCTCTTGCACAGCTGCTCGCAATTGCGGTATCTCCGACAGGAGCGCTGTGATCGTCACCTGGTGCCGCTTCAGCTCCTCACTGACCTGATCCTGCTGATGAACAAAGTTGAAGGCACGCAGCAGAAGCGACGCCAGCGTCTCCCCCTCCTGCTTGCCCTGCACGCCGCACCCACCGAGCGCGCCAACAATGCGACCGATGGCCTCATTGACAGCTTGTTTTGCTCTATCGACGTCGCCTGCGGCGCGCACAGCATTTTCAAGAGCATTGATCACGGCATCGCGTTTTCGCAACCAGCCTTGCATCTCAATGGCTGACAGGACCGGGAATGGCAGCGACGGCCACAGCGCCTTCCAATCAGACGCTGCATTGACGATGGATGTCTCCAATCTTTCCTTCTCGGTCTGAGCTTGGGTGAACCGGTCATGGAGGCGTCCGAGCGTCCGGTGCAACTCCTGATTGCGCGCTACCTGCTGCGAGTCTTCAATCAAACGATCCGCAATGCCATCGGCACCCTGTGTGTGCGTTTCAAATGCGTCGCATATGGCGGTCGGCGGTTCGTAGAGCTGCGATGCGTCTGCGAGTGTCAGATCTTGCTCGATGGCCACCCGCCGGATGAGGCGCCAGCCTCGATCTCGCAACTCCCTTTCGGCCGTGAGAGCTTCCAGCGTGGGGAGCACCTCTCCCGCGCTCAAATTGTCGATCTGTTCCCGCGTGCTTGCTTGCTCCTCCGATGTCCGCGTGAGTTCTCTGTCTAGCTCACCCAGTCGTCGCTGCTGATCAGCCTGTAGCTTGGCGTATTTTTCTATCGTTTCGGAGAGCGGTACCTGGAGTCGCTGAAGTTCGTCGGCAGATTGCTTCCACCCCGGAAGCGCACGTAGGGCAGCCTCACAAACTCGCCCAGCCTGTGACTGCGCCTCCCCTACCTTCCGCAGATTGTCTTCCAGGGGCCCCTCTGCTTTTACGGAGTCGAGAACAGTGCGCAGCGTGGAGACATCTGTGGGATGGTCTGAGTTCTGCAGTTCTTCTTGCTCCTTCTCCAGCAACTTCTCAGCCTCAGTCAGCCGCTTACTATCTTTTGTTTGTGTCGCGCTGCGTACCTCGTGCTGGCGCAGCAGGTTGCGCAGGGCAGTGCTCTCCTTGCCCGCAAGCCGAAACTCCTCGACCTTGGCCAAATCAGTGTTGTCAAAAAGCTGGCGCCAGATTCCAACCGCCTTAAGATAGGAGACCTGAGCCGCCTCTTGCCTCTTCTTCAGGTCCGCGAGGGAGCTGCGATGGCCATCCACGCCCCGCACCAAGGCCGCAATCGCGACTTCAAATGGGATCGTCCTGACCTCTGTGGGTATCGCATCCAATTCTGCCTGCCTCGCGTCGCGTTCCAATGTGTCCCTATTGATGGCCAGTTGGGCGCTCTCGATGGCTGCGGTATGGCGAATGCGTGTCTCCGTAAAATCTGCCGGTAGCAAAGGCACCGTTCCGAGGCCGCTGATCTCACCGAGCAGTGCCTCCCGTACAGAGATATCCTGGCGGTTCTCACGAGTTCTCTTCAGACGATCCAAGTCGATCGCAACCTGCCTGCTCTCCTGGCGAAGCCTCGCGACCTTGGTGGCCGCCTCATTCTTCTGATCCTGCAAGAGCTGGTAGTCTCCAGCACGGAGCAGAAGTTTACCGATTGATCGCCTACCCTCGTCGACCGCACGCAACGCGACGTTTAGGGGTCTTTGAGCGCGGGGAGCAAACAGTTGCTCCGCACTCTCACGGTATTCGCGCAGAAGTCTGTTCAGCCCGCCCGCACCGCCAGACTCGAAGAGCGCGCGCCCCAGATCGCCCTTGCCTTCCAGCATCTCTCGACCGCCGCGTCGGAGGTCTTCGTGGTCTAGACCATAGAGGGCGACAAACGCTGCTTCCGACTGATGAGCGAGAAACGGTTCCAGAAGTGATTCAGGAATGGGTTTACCGTCGGGATCGCGGAGCGAATCCTTTTTCTGCTTTTTCTTCACTCGCGAAAAGCGAAGCAGCTGGCCGTTCTGCGCCTCTACCTCGGCGCTGACCTTCAACGCGCTGTAGTCGTGAAGGAATCCGTCCTTGGTCTGGGCGTCGATCCCGAAAAGAAGGGCCAGAATGGAGCGAAGAAGGGACGACTTGCCGGCCTCATTGAGGCCGTAGATGATGTGAAAATTGCCTCCACCGCGAAGGTTCAGGCGAAGATCACTGAACGGGCCGAAGGCATCGACAATGATTTCGTTGAATTTCATGCGTCTGTCCCCTCCGCCAAGCGAGCGATTAGTTCCTGTTCGATACCATCCAGTGACTTCGATATGTATTCGCGATCGAATGTTATGGCCTCTGAGCCGTCGTTTGTTAGACCGTCCGGGAGCTTGGCGCGAAGTTCGGCCAGCGCGTCCACAAGGTAGTCTTGAAGTCCGACTTCTGATCGGGCGCGATCCAGAATCTCCTTGGTTTCAAGCAGCGGCCCGCTCATGTCTGCCAGAGTCCGGCGAGACGTTGGCAGTGAAGTGGAGACGCGCACGCGCTCGATCCAAAGCTGATCTCTAGAAATGTCGAGCGCGATGGCTTGAACTTGAGCCACCATTTTGTCGGCGTTCTTCCTCAAAAGGGGATCGGCGGATGTCGCACCGACCAATTCGACTCGCACGCAACACAACCGGTCTTCCTGATTGAGCACGGCCCGCAAGCGCTCGTCCACTTGGTCGGAGACATCGTCGAGAGAGCGGGCAGTGCCACAGTCCACGGGCAGCCGGTGCCAAAGTACATGTGAGGTTGGCGTCGGCTCAACGTCAATGATCTTCGTTGCTTCTGTGGTTACGAGCTCGCAGCTCTTTTCCCCGGTTTCGCGAACACTCCTCCCCTGTGAGTTGCCCGGGTGAATCACCCAGGGATCTTCTGAGTAGACGGTGCGGGTGTGAACATGTCCCAGCGCCCAATATTGGTACCCCTTAGCGCGCATAATATCGAGCGTCGTTGGTGCGTACGGCTCGTGGCCAACATATCCCGAAAGGCAAGTGTGCAGGAGTCCAATGTTAAGCGCGTCGGGAACTTGCCTCGGATAAGCCGACGCAAGATCCTCTCGGATGTCGCGGCGTGCGAAACTCTGTCCATGGATCGCGACGCCGAGATCAGTAATCAACTTTGTATCGGGTGTGCTTGAGCGGAATAGATGAACATTGTCAGGCAACTTCAGGGTTTTGGTGAGCTTGGATGCCGCATCATGGTTGCCCTGAACAATGAACACCAGCACCCCGGCATCTTTTAGCCGAGCCATCTGACGAACGAAGTAAAGAGCCGTGCCGTAATCCTGTTGATCACCGTCGTACAAGTCGCCAGCAATCACCATGAAAGCGATGTTTTTATCGATCGCCACCTGCACAATGTGTTCAAACGAGCGCCGCGTAGAGGAGCGTATCTGCTCAATCGGTGCTTCAGGATAGCTTTCCAAACCGACCAGCGGGCTGTCGAGATGGATGTCCGCACAGTGGATGAACTGCATAGGCCCTCGCATCTAATCGGAGGATCGAGAACATAAACAATATTGAGTGTGAGCACAACACCGTGCGCCGGATAGGATGTGCATCACAGAGCCTTGGTATTTGGGCGCTTCGTGCAGTCCGACACGTTGACCGCGCTTCGGCGGCCTCGCCACCTAGCCTCATTTAGGCGCGCTGGAGATGCGCATAGGCCGCAGCTGTTGCAGGTTCACAATGCCGCTATCTTTGAGCGGGCGGATCGAATACGCCCGAACCTGTAGGCTTGAGGCAGAAACCAGCTTTCGCCCCTGCTTCGGATACATGTGACCCAGCGACAGGCGCTCGTAGTCATCACCGACCTGGAGGGCTGCTTCTCGGGGCCCGCACCCAGCACCCAGTCCTACGGGCTTTCCCCACGTTCTTATCAGGGCAGCCGGAGTTGCTGATTATGCCAGTGTGATGGAGCTGCACCCGAGTTCATGTGCCTCACGTGTTCGCAAATCGAAGTGGTGCGCTCTCTTGAAATCGAACCAAACGCCGGAATACTTCGGGCAGAGAAGCACTTTGTAATTGTGTTTGCGGAACAATGTGACGTGCGCGACGAGTCCCGTCAAGCTTTGATTCCAAGTGATTGCGACGATGTGTCCGTTGTCCAGTCGGTTCTGACGAGGTTGCGAGGGATTAACCAGGGTCTCATTCGTCTGTCGGACGACCGGCGGTTCCTTTTCGGAATTTCCAAATCCCCACCGAATGTACCTGCGAATTTCGTCAAAATCTGTGCGAAGCGGGAACTCGGTGGCACCAATCGCCCAAACAAAGTAATTGAAAGCGATCTTAGCGATGCATCGCCGCACGGTAACGTCAAATGTTGTCGTAACTCGAGCTTTCTTCAATTCTCCTGGTTCAGCTGCCAATTCTTCTGTGATTGGCCCAAATCCGCATCCAAGGGATTCGAGTCTCCCCCTCAGCCGTTGTTCCTCTTCGGCGGTACGAACGAGAAACTTCGTGTGCGTGAATCCGCTAAGTTCCTTCAGGTTTTCGACCGTGAGTTCGTCTTCAGTTAACCAATGGCACTGAGCCGAGCCTTCGCAAAAGAACCCGACTTGGGGAAAGAAATCGTACTTGACATTTCGTCGATCGGGGGCGGGCACAAGTGCAAGTCGCGCGCCGTAAGCTGCATCCTCCATACATACGGCCGCGAATCGGTTCGATTGGTTTCTACCCGCGGGACTGTCCCGCAGACCATGGTTGAATCTCGCAAGACCCTCTGGTGACTCTCTGGTGAAATGCACCTCGAGCTCTTTACTGAAATAATGGTTACAATCACCGCACACGCTCCGCAATGTGAGGTTTTGCCGGAAACGTCCGAATGACACGGGAATGACATGTTCGGCTGGGAAGCGTCTTGCTTCAGTTCGGCAGTACACGCAAACGGGCATCTATTGTTCCTAAAGGCACTTCTAGCGAATGGGTATTGATTGGCTGCACTGAGGAGCCAGTGCGACCGGGAGCGGTCGAATCTCTCCGCTCTCTGGCATAGAGGACGGTTCGAGCAGTGGACGGGTACGAGGATCAATCAAGACAAGCTCCGCTCGGTTATCTGAGAGGTCGCCCGGATTGAACATGCTACTACGTCCGAACCATCCAATCTTCTTGCGTGCAATTACATCGGGTGGAGCGTTGGAACTGATTCCATCGTAGAGCAGGACCTGATCAGCGTATTGCTTGACAACTGTCCTCGCTAGCGATCTGAGTTCTTCCGGAGTATGAAACGGATACTCTCGGGCGATGCGATAGACCTTGAGCTCGCCATTAATCAGCCGAAACCCAATGATCGTAAGATACTGACTTGGAACGCTCTTAAATGCGCCGAAGAACCTGCGCTCACCTGGAGTGAAGCGTCGTGGCGATGAATTGCATTCATACCTATAGCGACGCAGAACTGGGAGGTTCTCTCTCGTGACTAGGTTATAGTTCGCCCCACCTGGGGAGTAGACCCAACTCACCGCATCAGATAGCGCTTTCTGATCTTGTGCGGAATAGCCCCGAAAGGCGACTTGAGGCGTACATCCCACGCCATTGCAGGATATCTTCGCGAAGTCCTTCTGTGGCACGATCCATGCTACTGAGTCGAAGCGAGAGCTGTCGATGCTCTGTCCGATGCAGACTTCATCTAGGCATACCTCTTTCGGGTCCGTGATTCCAATTGAATCTTGTGCTGCTGACCCTGTCGGTACCAACGAGATCGTCGCGACTAATGTCAGAAGGAATACAAGAGTTCTCTTGCTGGTCTGCAGCAATGGGTGTGGCCTCCACGTGAATGACTCATACGTTACCGATGGTGCAGAACTCCGACAAGCTAAAAACTAAACAACCTTCCATTTGTTGAACCTATAGGTATTAACAATGTCTTGAATCTCTTTATTGAAACCTGCCTCGCATCGCCGATAGATCTCTAGAAAATCCTCTTTGGTCCCTTGTTTCCGAATTTCAATTGGCTGAACGCATAGAGCAAGGAACTGCAAAACGACATTTCGAGTGAATTCTAGAGCCTCGTTCGTCGAATTGCCGCGGAAGGCTTGCAGTGTCTCCAAATCCCCATGAGCAACCGCACTGCGTCTGTTATAGAGTCTGTACGCAACTTCCGCCCAATGCTTCATCGGAGACTCCTTTCGTTGTGCCAGCATCGCGCCACGAATGACAAAGGTCGAGGTTGCCTTGCCCCTTTCCGGGAAGACAAGACATTCGACTGCAGTTGCGCACTTGATGAGGCGTGTTTCAGGGTTTGGATCGCGGACTGCATCAGCGTACCAACTCACAGCTCGCGTAGCGATTCGGAAGCCATACGGCATCAACTGTCCCGTCAAAGTCTGCTCGATGATTTGGTGAATAATGGAGAGTACTGGCTTGGCATGAGTCTCCAGGTAAGCTTGCCATTCTTCGCCAGCTTTGGGGCCGCCGAAGGTCCAAGAAGAGGATGGCCTGAACATTCCCTTACCGGTGCTTCTCATACTGTTCCTACGGGTTGGGGTGAATGGGTCCTGTGCAAGACGTAGGCCTGCACCTTTCGTTCCTTGCAGCAGGAGTGTTTGGGCAGACAGAGCTACTCGCAACGCCTGTTCCGCGCGTTTCGCGGCGACCGTGAAGTCCGAGCGTGGAACGCGTATGATCGCAATCCAATCTGCCCCTTCTGTAAACTCCGCGTACATCTCCTCGATGCTCTTGCTTCTATTCCCCCGGTCATCTTTCCAGCACCATTGCAGTCCCGGGGCAGCATTCCGGCGCGCGCGTTCGCTCAGTCGCTGCCGAGCCCCCTCATAGGAAAGAAAGGCTTGCCTGGCCTCTTGGAAAAAGAGTTCCTTACGCTTGAAGGTAATCGGTCCGAAAGTGTACGTATTCTGTTGCCCGATTTGCAGGGCAACACACGGCAGGTAATGCGATGACGGTCTGTGCCGAGCTCGGACATAGCTTAAGCCGGCAGTCAACCACGGTTCTAGGATATCTCCGGAGTTCTTCACGCCCTCGGCGAATAGGTATCTTAGGAAGGTCGCTCGTAGACGTTCCGAAAGAGCTTCAGAATCCCAATCGTTCGCGTCGGAGCGATGCCCAATGAGAATCTTCGAGATCTTGTGAAATCTCCGAAGCGCCTCGCGTCCACAAGTAACGTTGCGATTCGAAGCTGGGTGGGGAATGTCCGCGCTTAGCTCCAGTACTGCGCTGAGTCCCTCACCGAAACGCTCATTGAAGGACGCTTCAGAGATGGCGAGAGTGTGAAAGCGCTCCAGTTCGGAAACGATGAAATCGACTTCTATGTCGCACTGCAATCTGATTTCGTCGGGGATTGTCGATGTTGCCATTTGCACTCAGGATAGGCTAAGAACCAATTTATAGCCAACCTCCCACAGCGGCACTCTGCCGCGCGGTTTGGTCAGGGGATCAAGTCGCAACAGGCGCTCATGGTCTTGCAACTTCTACGACGTTTCAGTTGCATAACTCAAAAATTCGGTCTCAGGGGTCCGTTTCTCATCCCATCGGCCCTTGTGACCTTCAGGCCTTTCCCGATGTGCGGCAACGGTGAGGTAGAGGCAGCGTTTGGCTCGCGAGATTCCGACGAAGAAAGCCGAACGTTCATCCTCACGCTTCCCCCAAAAGGTCTGCTTCTCTATTCCAAGCATCACTACTGTATCGAACTCCAAGCCCTTACTCTTGTGGATCGTCATAATCCGAACCGCGCCGTCTTCCGAGAATCGCGACAAAACTCGGACTGGGTCATCATAAAGCTGGAAAAGCTCTGCTATCCGCTCAAATGTCTGATCAACGACTTCCAGCAGTCGATTACCGCGCTCGTAGTCGGCTGACAGAGTTGTCAGAAACTCCCGACCGACCAGTTCGGCGAACTCGTCGGCGATCTTTCTCAGTGCGGCGCTACTTGATGCGTCGAGACTACCCTCGTGAATCTGCTGTCGAACATCGTCGATAGATCGGTTCCAGCGGGCCCGCAACTCGTAAGTGGCATCTTCGTCGAGCCCGGGCGCCAATAGCAGCTTCATTAGCCTGCTGAAAGCGTCCGGCGCGCGATCGCCCACAACCACGGTCAGGAAGTCTACAATCAGCCGCGTCGCTGGTTCTGCGGAAAGGTCCTGCAGACTTTTCTCGTCACGAAATGGAACACCACGTCCGGCCAGCTCGTTCATCAGGTGGTTGGCATAAAGCTCAGGTTGCTTGGATACAAGAACCGCAATTTCCGAAGGGGCAAGGCCTTCGTGTTCGATCCATCCCTGTATTGTGTCCGCTAGTTCTTCTGCTTCAGCGTGGCTATTCTCAAATTCGAGAATTTCAACAGATCCCCCTTCGCCTGCCAGCTCGGCATCCGGGACAGCTGCCTGAGGATCCATCACCTTTACCATAGCGTTTTGCATTCGGCGCAGGCGCGGCTGTGACCGAAAATTCTGATATAAGTTCAGCGAACGTGCGCTAAAGTCCTGCGCGAAAGTCTGAAATACACCCTCCAGCGCTCCGGCCCACCCCATGATGCGTTGCTTCGTATCTCCCACTGCCGTCAATTGAACATCAGTGCCTCTGAAAATGGTCCGAACCAATTTGTATTGCACGTCGGTACAGTCCTGGAACTCGTCCAGAAAGACGTGGCTGTAGGTTTGCCGTACCGCGTTTCTCGCGACTTCGCTGTCGGTGAGGATCTGTAATGCCAGAGGGACTAAGTCATCAAACGTGATTTGGCGTAACTGTACCCGAACAGAGCCAAGTGTATAGTCTGGATTCAATGCGTCCTGGCCAGTCAACACCGGGCGGAATCGGTCGATGATGTGCTTAGCAAAGGCGTGGAATGTATGACTATCTAGCCGGGCAGCGAGCTCCATGCCACAACGCTCACGCACCCGGTCTTTGAGGTTACGGCTGGCGTCAACCTTAAAAGAAATGGCGAGAATGCGCTGCGGGTATCGGCACACTCCGGTTCGCAGCAGAAAATCAGCACGCTGCGCAAGCATCTCAGTCTTGCCTGCTCCAGGGCCTGCGGTCAATGCCATGCTACGCTGGGTTTCTGTTGCAGCGGTCAGAGCATTCGGCTCCAATCTCAGGCCGCCGGCTGGGCGCCATTTGTCTTGCTTTATCATTCCGGAATCTCTGCCAGTTTGGTTCTAACCAGTTCGAGCAGCCGGCCGATCGCCTCAGGTATGTTTTCATTGAGCTCCGCCTCATCGAGTTGCCCCAAGGCGTCCAAATGGGCGACCGGTTTGCTGTCGAGCTTAAAGCGCCCGTGGTAGGCGTCAAAGTACTGTTGCTCTTCTTCGCTGTATTGCACTACATCGCCATGCTTCTTGCCGAGAACGGAGATGATTGTCTCGTCTTCAGGGTCCTCAAGGTCCTCATCCTCGACGCCGTACGCCTCGGAATACTGCCTCAACATTAGGAAGTCAAGATCCAGCGGCGATGAAAAGAACACTCCTGCCGACTCGAGAAACTTGATCCAGTCTTTCCCAATCTTCGAGGTCAGCAGTGACTTGTCCTCCCATTTAGGCAGGTCCACGAGATGCTGCTTATTCAGGTCGCTTTTGATGGTTGGGAACTTGAGCAGTTGTTGAACAGCATATCTGACCCGGCCCCATCCGCCTTGGAATCGCCCGAGGTCAAGGTCCAACAGGGTTACTTGCGGGATGCCTAGCCCATGCAGGAGACGCCAAAAGTGGTTAACGTGGCGACCTCCTAACGGCACGACAGAGATTGAGGTGTTGTCGTAATCGAGCCCCTTGGTTTCCAGAAGCCTCGGCAGCACAATCTCTTCGCTGTCGCCTTCTCCCAATATCACCAGACGCGAAAAGTACAATTCCGGGAAGGCTTGTACGGCCTCACGCACATATTTGTGCGCTTCATCCGCTGCGTCAGGAAGCACGATGGACCGGACGACCGTTTCCCTCTTAGCGTTGAGGCGCAGGTACCGGATATCTTCTGGCGGTACCCTCTTGAGGAGCGCCGGGGCGTGGGTCGCCATCATGGCCTGTCCATCGTGGTGACCGGAGAATTCGGTCAATGCCTTTATCACGCGGCCCAGATAATGAGGCGACAAGCTGTTTTCGGGCTCCTCCATTGCGACCAACGAGAATACGGCAGGTCGAAGTTTGTCGACATCGAATGCGTCTGACTTGGTCTTGAGAACCTCACGACCAATGGCTTGGAGCGACAGAACTAAAGCAAGGTAGAGCAGCGATTTCTGCCCATCGCTCAGGCGGGAAAAATCGACGGTCTGCTCGTCGTGTCCCGGCGTGAAACCGATTGTGAGGTGCCTAAGCAGATTATCAATTTCGTTTCGTTCGAATGAAATTCCCGGCTTCGAGTAGTAGTCGCCCCGATGTAACGCGCTCCAAGCGTTCTGCAGCTGCTTGCGGATGCCCTCGATAGCAGGATTCCCGGCGAGAGTCTCACTGATGTTCTGGGTGAGTTCCACAATCGCGTCGCGTTCAGTTGCCCAGTTCGCCGATCGCAGAACTCTCCCTAACAAGGATGTGGCGGCGTAGGTAATATGGTCGTTAGGGTCCCTCCTGGCCGGCAGATAGTGCACCTGGATCGAATTTCGGTCATGTTTCGATACGGGTACCAACTTGGTTGGCTCGTTGTTCTTGTCGGTTTCCACGACGTAGGAGAGTGTCTCTTCGATATCGCCGTCCTCATCCATCTGCGCCGCTAGTCGATACCGCACTCGAGGAACGCCGTCAGCCGAAGTGAGTTGCATGTGCGCGAAATTGCCAGGTATCGTCGCGTACTTGCCCTTCGTCTTCTTTAGCTCGGGGAACTCGAATTGCACTTCGATCCACAGTGTAAGCGTGTCCACTTTCGCAGCGTCCTTTGGGGGAACGTGAAAGTCGGAATGCCGAATGCGGCGCAGCGAAGGGTCAAAACCGAAAAGGCGCGCGAGGGCCTGAAGCACGGCAGTTTTACCTGAGCCGTTCGGTCCGAGCAGAAACGTCATCGGCTCGAGGTCGATGGCCGTGGGTACTTGTCCAAAACACTGGAAGTTGCTGATCCGCAGTAGTGTGAGCTTCACAGTTCGCAGTTCCTCATTGCCGTATTCTCTACAGCTTTGCAGCAGTGCCGTTGGGTATGCGGGTTGGGAACTTCGGCGAGAGCTCCCGCCGCAATTATCCTACATTCGTTGAGCAACCCGAAGTTCTGCTTGATGCCTTCATGAAGTCAACGCAAGAACGGCCAGTTCCAGAAACACCCCTGAACTCTTCCAGATGCCGCCTAGCGCAGCAGCTAGAGAGAGCCTTCGCTTTGTGACCGTGAATCAGCAGCGCCAAGTGTTGCTCAACGGCATTACCGCCCCGACCCCGATTCACCCACGTATCGCAGCCTCTCTGACCACCATGAATCAAAATACATAACACACATATCTATAATATGTATGATATTGTATTCTGGCGATCAGGAGGAGTTCCATGTTCAAGGTGGCGTTTCGGGTTGTGTATCGCATCAGGGGACGATGTTCCCGCCATCCAGCCTACAACCCCGTGAAGGACGAGCAAGGGGGCATCAAGGGTGGATGTGAAGAGTGCTACGCGCTTTTCCATGCTTATCGGGCCTATCTAACGTTTCGCGAAGCGATTGTGGAGTTCGAGACCACGGTTCAGTCCTTCATCACCAACAAGCAGGCGCGTGGAAGGAGCGGGGATGTCCCTCGCACATTTGCGCCTGCGGTGTCACTGCGGTCCACGCGACGGCACCCACAAGGAAATAGCGATCCGCTCGCTCCGGAGGTGCTCCTTGAATCAGGCGAGTGAACGAGACGAGCAAGTCAACGGGGGAGCGCCCGCGAAGGGAATTTTGATCGCCCTTCTGGTTTCAGTGGCTTTCTGGACGTGTCTTGGCTGTGTAGTTTGGCATTGCGGGGGTGTGCGGTGATAGCGATGGCACCCCAGAAATTGAACCAGTTTCTTGCTGTAAACAGCCGAAAGAGATGGATATCCGTGTTGGCCGCGGTTTTCGCGATGACGGCAGGACTAGCTTCTCAGACGACCGAGCGCCCCAACCGCATTACGCAGGAACTGACCCCTGGGCCGGTGGTGACACTCTCGGGAACTGTACACCCGCTGACACGAGAGGCGAGTGACCTGGGCGAGGCGAACCCTGGCTTGCGGATGGAATCGATGACGTTGAGCATCGCACCGAGCGCGGCCGAGAAGGCGGAGCTAGACGCTCTGGTGGAGGCGCAGCAAAATCCGAAGTCGGTTCAGTATCACCGGTGGCTGACCCAAGAGCAGTTCGGCGCGCGCTTTGGGCTGGCAGAGGCAGACCTCAGCCGGGTGACGGGTTGGCTGGAGGCGCAGGGCTTCACAGTGAAGAGCGTGGCGCCGTCGCGCAATCTGATTACGTTCTCCGGAACGGTGGCGCAGGCAGAGGCGGTCTTCCGCACGCAAATCCATCAATACAGAATCGGTGCCGACACGCGAATCGGCAACGACAGAGAGATATCGATTCCTCAAGGGCTGGCCGGCGTGGTAACCGGGATTGGCGGGCTGAGCGGCTTTCGCCCGAGGCCGCAGGCGGCCGTGAAACGTCTGGATCCCCAATTCACCTCGCAGTTCTCTGGAAATCACTTCCTGGCGCCGGGTGACTGGGCGACCATCTACAACGTCACATTGATCTACAACGCGGGTTACACCGGTACCGGGATGCACGTGGGGATAGCCGGACAGACACACTTTCCACAGGCGGACATCGATGATTTCCGCGCGGCCGCCGGCCTGAGCGCTACGAAGCTGAACATGGTCTGCATAAGCACGGCGGACTGTACCAACCTGGCAGGCGAGAGCGTTGGCGACGTTAGCGAAGCGGACCTGGACGTGGAATGGTCAGGAGGCATCGCCCCAAACGCGACGGTGGACTTCATCTATGCCGCGGCGGATGATCCGGAGCAGGACGTATTTAGTGCTGCGGTCTACCTGGTGACGACCTATAAGGTCGATGGCGCGGTGGTCCCCGTCATCAGCATCAGCTACGCCAGTTGCGAGACGCAATTCTCGGAGAACATGAGAGCGAGCTTTGATGGGATTCTGGAGGAAGCTGCGGCGCAGGGGCAGTCGGTACTGAACTCCTCGGGCGATGCGGGAGCGGCGGGTTGCGACCAGGGAAATACCATTGCCACGCAAGGAGCGGTTGCGGACTACCCGGCCGCCAGCCCATACGTGACCGGCGTTGGCGGGACGACGTTCAGCCCCGACGGAAGCGCCGGCACCCCGGAGCCGGGCGCGAATGAGTACTGGAGCTACAGCAGTACAGCCGACATCATCAGCTCGGCGCTGCAATACATTCCGGAAACGAGTTGGAACGACACGTCCTACGATCAGTCGCAAGATCTAGCCAGTACACCGATCTCCGGTGGCGGTGGTGTGAGTCTGTACTATGCCATGCCGAGCTGGCAGTGGGCTCCGGGCAATTTCAGCGGGGCGCCGATGCGCTTCTTGCCCGACGTTGCCTTCTCCGCATCGGCCGATCACGACCCTTACCTCTTGTGCTCGCAAGAGTTCACCTCCGCCACCGACCCGTCGCAGACGGGCGGTCCTAGTTGCGTTGACGGATTCCGAGACTCCGACTCGGACCTGATGGCGGCAGGTGGCACGTCGGCTTCGTCGCCCTCTTTTGCTGGAATGCTGACCCTGCTGGTGGAGAAGTACGGCAAGCAGGGAAACTTCAATCAGACGCTCTACAGTCTGGCGGCGGACCCGACGAAATATGCGGCCATCTTCCATGACATCACCACGGGCAGCAACGCGCAGCCCTGTACCGCAGGATCGAAGGGTTGCTCGGGCGGACTAGTGGGCTATGAGGCCACAGCCGGCTACGACCTGGTGACGGGATTGGGCTCAGTCAACGGCGGCGCGCTATATGCGGCGCTCGCTCCACCGACATACACACTGGGCGCATCCTCGAATTCGATCACGATCCCGGCTGGCAGCAACGCGCAGCTGAACCTCAGCCTGACAGCAACCAACTACCCGGGAACGGTTTCGTTTGCGACCAGCGTCAGCTCGATCGATGGCACGCCTTCGGCTGTCTCGGCGAGCGCGTCTTCAGTCAGCTTCGCCTCCAGCACGACAGGAAGCTCCACACTGACCATTACGGCCACGAAAAGCGCGGCCAACCGATCGCCGGGCCTTCCGTGGAAGAGCGGCGGGCCGGTGATGCTCTGTGCAGTGCTGATGGGGGCTCCGTTGACGGGGTGCAGAAAGCGGGCGATGGCCGTGCTACTGACGGCGCTGGCGATCACAGCGGCGAGCTTGCTTGTGGCCTGCGGCGGAAGTGGCGGCAGTTCGACGCCATCGCCACTGACGTATATCGTCACCGTGACTCCGACAGGATCGGGCACAGTGATGAATCCGGCGGCGATTACTGTAACCGTGAACGTTCAATAGGACTTGAACGCAGGGACGTGCTCGTCACGTCCCTGCAGATACCAGGACGGGTGAGCACCAGCTCATTCACTCCAAGAGCGGGAAGGAACGAATCTGAAAGGCGAAGAGCATGGGGCAAAACCGATGGCACAGGAACTTCAGAAACCAATAGTCGAGCAGTTCGTCGAGGCCGAAGCAGCAGCTGATTTTCTGCACCGATCCGTGAGCTGGGTGATGCAAGCGGCTCGCGCCGGCTTGATCCCGGCACACTCTTATGGAAGCCAGCGTAAACGCTGGTATTTCCTGCTCTCAGAGCTTGCTGAGGACCTTCGCAGTAAGGTAAATTCTCCGCATGGAGAAGCTGGACGTGACAAGACGCAAAGGAGGGTCTATTGAGTCACGATCGGCACAAGCCTATCCGTCACAACACGGGTATGCTTTGCAAGGAAAGAAGGACGGCTGGAACAATGTGGGTGTTTCGCTGGAGCGAGGAGGTAAACGGCCAGCGACGCCAGCACAAGGACGTGATCGGAAGCACGAAGCAGTTCAAAACCGAAGCCGCTGCCGAGAGGGAAGCGGATCGGTTGCGATGCAAGCTCAACGAGAACAAGCAGCAGTTGAGCCTGAAGCATATGACGTTCGGAGAGCTGGTCAATCATTATCTCAACCACGAACTTCCGAACAAATCGAAGTCCACGTGCAAGACCAACAAAATGTACATCAAGAACTGGATCAATCCGGCGTGGAATGGGTGTACCGCCAACGAGATGAAGACCATGGAACTCGAATCTTGGCTCCACTCCATCGAAAGACCCGACGGAACCAAGTTGAAGATCAAGGGAATCATGTCGGCGATCTTCTCCCATGGTGTGCGCTGGCAGTTCGTGGATCGCAATCCGGTCTGTGGCCAGGGTGGCACACCGGGTCACCGTGGAGCCTCCACCGGGGTCCGGCAGAGCAACTCAATCTCGATCAAGCGAGTGATTCTGTCCCCGGCGGTGGTGCGAAAGGTTCTGGAGGAGTTGCCGCTGCGCGAGACCGCGCTGGTTATCGTGGATGCGGTGACGGCTCTCAGGGCGTCGGAGTTGATCGCTCTGAAGTGGAAGAACGTGGACTGGAAGTCGGGCACCCTGACCTCGGAGTTTGCCTGGGTCGAGGGCGAGCTGAAGGGGACCAAGAGCCGCGACAACGCTCTACCTCTGGCCAAGTCTGTGATGGAAGTACTTCGGTTGTGGCGCGGGCACACGCCTTACCGCGGAGAGGAGGATTGGATCTTTGCCAGTCCGTTTTTCCACGGCAGGACGCCTTTCACCTACCAGATACTCTTTCGCAAGCACATCCGGCCGGTGATCGAGCGAATTGCCGGGATCAAGAGCAGCAAACAGGCGCCCATTGGTTGGCATACGTTCCGCCGGTCACTGGCCACCTTGCTGATCTCGAATGGGGAGAACGTGAAGGTCACGCAATCCCAACTTCGCCACACCACGCCGAAGATCACCCTCGAGTCCTACGCCCAGGTGGTCTCGGACGACCAGAAGAAGGCTCATCAGAAGGTCGTCCAGATGGTCGTACCGAAGCAGTTGTCGGCGAGGTTGAAAGCAAGAAAAGCCGCCGGCAACAACTAGGCGACGTGCTTTTCTCGTGTCTGGGTGTCTGGGGGTGCCTGAAACTCACTACTCAGATTCGGCGTAAGTCTTTTAGAATCATGGTGAGCGCGCTGGGACTCGAACCCAGGACCCACGCCTTAAAAGGGCGTTGCTCTACCAACTGAGCTACGCGCCCACACAAACCTAGCCTATCACAAACCGCGCTGCTTCCTGCAAGCCGTTACGCCACTGTGGGAAGTTTGCTGCTCTCTTTCAATTGCTCTTGAACAAGATTGCAGCCAGCAATGCCGCCACCGTAGCCAGCAACCATTCGATTCGCCAGGTTTGTACTGCCTGCCACTCTGCAAGGGACGAGGTGTTGTAGATCAGGCCGGTCATCACCGTCGCCAGCAGGAATATGGCGGCAGCCAGGACAAATACGAGGGACGTCGTCGACAGGCCAGTTTGCGTCCGGATCGCGTCGAGATCGAACCAGTCCAGGAGTGGATTCCTCGGGGCGGGCAAATCGTCTTCGCGGCCGAGTCCACAGAGATGGCAGAAACGTGCGCCCGCGGCATAAGGAGAGCCGCAGATTGCACAGAACGCTTCATTCGCCTGCGTCTGGAAGCCGTGCATTTGATACTGACGCGCTGCAGAGGGCGCAGGCCGCCAGTATTCCTGTGACAGCTCTCTCGTGATTTCCGCCATGCCTGCCCTCCAACTTTTCTTCAGGTAGAGCAAGCGAGGGGCCAAACGGAATTGGCCTAGCCTCCGGGCGATGCAACCACACGGGCTAGGAAGAAATTACCTGTCCCATGCAGAAGTGATCTCACGCTGACCTAGGTTTTCGAAGGCATGGCAACCACGTTGCGGGCGCGTTCGGGCTCCGCCCAGACCGAAAGCAAAAGCAATTCGGCATGAGTAAATTCCAGCACTGCCGGGCGGGGGTGCGCATCGTCGAAGATGTGTTCGTCCAATATGCTGTGGAGCGCGTCTACGGTTATGCACAGTGCGCGCGCAGCCTCGGCTTCGCTGTAATACTGATTCATCGATTTTTTCAGGGTCAACATGAAATGCCGTCCTTGCGATTCAGGTGTACCTTTGTACCTGTACCTTTGTACCTCGCAACGTTGCTGGCGAATATGAGGTGAACTGCTCATAATCGTGTAATCCTGCTACTTACCCGGAAAATTATACTTAGTTCCCTGAAGCTAGTCGCGTTGTGCAAGTAACGTTGGCAGGTCGGCCACCGAGGCGAGCAGAGCGTCTTGTGGCTCACAGACCAGGCGTTCGCGCCGGTATCGACCGGTGAGGACGCCGACATTCAGAGCTACTCCGGCGTTGGCCGCCGATTGCAGATCGAGGGGCGTATCGCCGACATTGACCACTTCGTGAACGGTACGGCACCGGCAGTGCTCCATGGCGCGGAAGATCAGATAGGGTGCGGGCCGGCCGAGCACGACTTCGTCACTCGAAACCGTTGCGGCAAACCACTCCTGCCAGCCCAGGCGACGGACCACCAACTCCAGCGTAGGGTTGCCGAAGCCGGTGGTTAACGCCAATTGCATTCCGCGCTTACGCAAGGACTCGAAGACTTCCTCGGCGCCGGCAATCGGCGCAAGCTGCTCCTCGTAGCGGCCATTCACCAGGCGGACAAAGTCGGCATAGACGGCTTCAACAGCGAGTTCGCTGAGCGGTTCGTGGCGCTTGCGCCAGCCGAAGAAGCGAATCACCTCGCGCTTGGCCGCACCTTTGAACTCCGCTAGTTCCTCGCCGCTGACGCCGATACCATGTGCCGCCAGCGCGTCTACCAGAGACGATACTACCTCGCCGTGATCCTCGATCACGGTTCCCGCCACATCAAAGATTGCCAGTTTGAGCTCGTGCATGAGTTAAGAGACGGTGAACGCATGGAGCACGCACACGGCTATGAGCTTACCGCAAAACCGCTGGCCGGCCGCAGGACACCATAATCTTCCGGTTAACAGGGTGTTTGCGTATTGATATTGGGACGGCATTGGCGCGGGGAAAATGGATGGTCTACCGGGTGTCAACCGCGTCCATTCGTTGTAACATTTAATTGAGAGGGAGCGCACCATGGAGCAATTCGACGTACTCATCATTGGCGCTGGTCCCACCGGGCTTGCCTGTGCGATTGAGGCGCGGCGCGCGGGGTATTCCGTGGTCGGATTGGAAAAAGGCTGCCTGGTCAATTCGCTTTATAACTACCCGACCAACATGACCTTCTTTACCACGCCGGAACTGCTGGAGATCGGCGATATTCCCTTTGTCAGTGCGCAGCAGAAGCCATCGCGCCAGGAGGCGCTGGAATATTACCGCAAGGTGGCCGAGTTCTATCGCCTGGATGTGCGGCAATATCATACGGTGGAACGCATCGAGGGCGCCGACGGTGCATTCCTGGTGCACTGTACGGATATGCTCTCCCATCCCACTGAATTTCTGGCGCGCAAGCTGGTGGTTGCCATCGGCTACTACGATTTGCCGAACCGCCTGGGTGTTCCGGGTGAGGATTTGCCGAAGGTAACGCACTATTATCGCGAGCCGCATCCGTATTACGGCTCGGATGTCGTGGTGATTGGGGCAAAGAATTCCGCGGCGATTGCGGCGCTGGAGTTATGGCGTCATGGGGCACGCGTTACCCTGGTGCATCGCGGGGCGGGGATTTCGCCTAACGTCAAATACTGGATTAAGCCGGACATCGAAAATCGCATCAAGAACCACGAAATTGCCGCGTACTTCAATACGACGATACGCGAGATCACCCCAGACGCCATTCTGTTGGAGACGCCGCAGGGTGAGTTGCGGCTGCAGAACGATTTTGTTCTGGCCATGACCGGGTATCACCCGGATTTCAATTTTCTGCGCGCTCTGGGAGTGGAACTGTCACAGCAACCCTCCTTGAAGCCGGTTGTGGACACGCAATCACTGGAGAGCAATGTGGCTGGGATCTACCTTGCGGGCGTGATTATTGCGGGAATGAATACCAGCGAAATCTTCATTGAGAATGGGCGCTACCACGGGCGGCAGATTGCCCAGGATCTGCGCCGCAAACTGGGCGAAGCTACCACCGAACCGTTTGTTCCTGAGAAGGCGAGAAAGGCCGCCGCCGAGGCGGTCCCTCCCGCGCATCTTAGGAACGCCGAGTAGGGAACGCCGATTAGCCGGGGCAGAGCCGTCAGTCCAATGCGACGGCGTTGCCCGTCTGCTGAGTCAGTAGGCGCGCGACTAGCGGCAGCAGCGGCTCTCCACCGGTGCCGAGCACAAAATCAGTGTAGGAGTCGCTCCAGTCGAGTTTGAAGCTGGTGGAGAGTGCGGAGATCCATATCTGCCGCGCTGGTGAATTCGGCGCGATGACGAAGGTTCCAGGCGGTTCGTCGAAGGTCAGGTACAACGCTCCACCACGCTCCTCGACTTCAAAGCCCGCTGCTTCCTCGATGTTGTACAGAGCGCGTCTCAGCCGCTCCATGGATTGTTCGGCGTGTTGTTGAAAGATCCGTTCGTCCATAGCAGTGATCATACGACAGAGTTTGCCGGCTCAGCTCTTACAACCGTGTGGGCCACCTTCCACATTGGTTCCTTCCTCATAGTCGTTCCAGGTTTCGATCAGCAGAAAGGGAAGCGGGCGGCTGGCGTCATAGTAGCGGTGGAACATTTGCAGGGATTGTTCCAGGGTACGTCCGCAGCGCGAGTCCATACGGCGGTTGAGGCTCCAGGAAGCGCGCGAGTCATTGAAACCGGGCCAGGCTCCGCCCACCGCGAGTTTTTGTGGATAGCTGTGAGTCATGGTGGTGTAGAAGTATTCCAGGTACTCCTGACCCCAGTTGCTGCCATCGCGCCGCCAGCCTGGCTTACCCGGCTGTACCCATGCGTAGAAGCCGTCAAAGGCTCCAGCCCACTTCTCGCTCGGGTCCTTGTAGATCAACAGGGGACGCTCATCCCAGGTGTTTACCACTTGGCGGACGCGATTCCAATCAGTGTTGCCTTCCTTGGGGAAAACAAAAATAAGGGGCTGGCCGTTGTAGCGCAGGTAAGCGGAACTGGAAAGCTGCGAGGAGCGCGAGATGTAACGCTGGTAAGCGTAGTTGAAGTCGGCGAGAACAGCATCGGTAGAATTGGCCGAGGCGATGTCGTTTTCGTCGTACATGAGGGCAACCTTAAAACCGTCCGGATCGGCGTCCGCGAGCTGTTGCAGCAGGGCGTAGGCGCTGTCCTCAAACTGGTGCTGCCTGCCATACCAGTTGACGACAAAACCGGAGATTCCGAGCTGCTTGGCATCCGCAATCTGCTTTTCCAGCACGGTGCGGTCCTGCGATGAGTAGCCTACGTTGATGTGGCTTGTGCCTCCAAACCAGGGCTGGTAGGCGGCCAGCATCATTGGCTGATGGCTGGGCGAATTAGTGCTTTGCGTCCGAATGGAATGCTTGTAGTCTGCATGGGTGCAGCTTACGCAGCAACCCAGGCAGCAAACCAGGCAAAGGCCGAGCAGAAGGGTTACGCCGGTTGCGGGCAGGAAATGTTTCGAGCTTTGCAGTAGCATAGTTAGCAGGCGGTCGTTCGACGCCCGTGGATTAGATTTAGATGTAGTTAGGGCAGCAGTGGTGGTTCCGGGGTTTGGGATTACCAGGCGAACTGCTGGTAATACGATTCGCAGGACATCCGGGTTTAGCGACTTTCGAAGATGATCGCTGCTTTTATAATCGAGCGAAGCTAGGGCTTAAGTTCCTGCGTCCAAGAGGGCACATGACCGATAGGAAAAAACCCCGCGTACTGGTGGTGGATGATGAGCACGTCATCGCCGATACGCTGGCCATCATATTGAACCAGGCGGGCTTCGATGCTTCCGCCGTCTACACCGGGAACGAAGCCGTCGATTTTGCCCGGACCAGAAAGCCAGATCTGATCATCAGCGACGTAATTATGCCGGACATGAATGGCATCGAGGCTGCTATTCACATTCGGGGATTCCTGCCGAGCTGTAAAATTCTGCTTTTCTCCGGTCAGGCTGCAACGGCTGATCTGCTGGAAAATGCACGTGCGCGTGGGCATGAATTTGAAATTCTCGCGAAGCCCGTCCACCCTCAGGACTTACTTACCAAGCTGCGCGAATAAAGAAAACAGGCTTACGCTCGCAATGCAAAGCCCCGCGCCTGGCGCAGGGCTTTACTTTTGGCTTAGCCGAAGTCCTACATCTCACGGCGTCCCTCGAGAGCTCTCTGCAGAGTTACTTCATCTGCATATTCAATGTCGCTGCCGGCGGGAATCCCGGTTGCAATTCGCGTAACGCGTACGCCGGTCGGCTTTAGTTGACGCGCCAGGAACACGGCAGTCGCCTCGCCTTCGACGGTTGGATTGGTCGCGAGAATTACCTCATCGACCGAGCCGCTCTCGGCACGACGCAACAGGTTTGCGATTCGCAGGTGCTCAGGCCCGACGCCGTGGATTGGGGAGAGAGTTCCATGCAGCACGTGATAAGCACCGTTGTAGGTGTGTCCCTTCTCCACGGCAGCAATGTTGGTTGGTTCCTCGACGACACAAATCAGCCGCTGGTTACGGGTTGCACTGGCGCAGTACACACACGGGTCCACGTCAGTGATGTTATTGCAAACGGAGCACAGCCGCAGGGAGGCCTTGATCTCACGGATGGCGGCGGCCAACTGTTCGGCATCTTCATCGGAGCCGCGAAGAATATGGAAGGCGTAGCGCTGCGCACTCTTGCTGCCGACTCCCGGCAGCTTCTTCAGCTCGTCAATCAGTCGAGCCATGGGCTCGGCAAACTTGGACATGACTTACTTCAACTCCACGGTGACTCGCAATCCGAGGTCAGCTAGCGCGGGACGAGGCCCAGGGTGATCAAAACAGCCCAGGCGGCAGACCCATTCCGCCGAGCAATCCGCCGAGTTGGGTTTGCACGGACGCATCTACTTTGCGAATGGCCTCATTTACAGCCGCCATCACCAGGTCCTGCAACATCTCCACATCGCTTACCGCGTCCTTTTCAATCCTGACCGAGAGGACCTGCTTCTCGCCATTCATGCGTACCACAACGGCGCCTCCGCCAGCGGAAGCCTCGATCTGCGTTTCGCGCATCTTCTGCTGCATCTGTTGCTGCATCTCCTGCGCGCGCGTCATCATTTCCTGAATCTGTTTCGGGTCCATCGCTGTCACCTCTCCGAACGGTCCATAACAATGCGAATTTCTGCTCCGAACTTCTCGATCATGCGTTTCACCACCGGCTCATCGGCGGCCCTTGTTTTGATGTTATCGCTGGTTGCCGCATGGGAAGCGCTGGATTGACGCGGCTTCCTTGTTGCCGCAGTCGTGGCTCCGCTCAGTAGACGAACCTTGACCATGCGCCCCGCGATCCGGGTTGCGGCCTGATTGGAGAGCTTCTCCTGTTCCTTGGTGTAACTGAGCTCGATCATGGCCTCCGACATCTGGACCTGGATGGAAAGCTGGTCGCCGTGAGCAGACCAGAGTCCCTCTTCCAATGCGTGGACCAGCATCTGCGAGCCACCGGTTTCCATGGTCTGCAACACGGCCTCACGGATCGCGTCCAGATCGAGCGTTGGACTCTCCATGACGGGAGCAACGGCCAGCGCGCTACCGTTGTCAAAGGGCGTGCTGCTCATGGCTTGAATGGGAGCCACTGGCTGCGGAGCCATCGACGGCGGGCGAGAGCCGAATGCGCCCGGGAGGGGCTGACTGCTTTGGCTCACGGGCATGCTGGAGGATGACGATGCGGTGGGCACGTTCGGGGCGGAGGACATATCTTCACGGCCCTTGCGGGCTTTGTCGGCCTCAAACGGAGAAGGCTTCGAAGCAGGCTGTCCGAATGGCGAGGAGCCTCCGCCGATGGGTGGGACGCCAGGCGGGCGCGCGGTTAAAGCCGGGGGCTGAGTGGGACGCGCCGCCGGACGCGCATCGCTTGGGGCAGGCTTGCGGGATGCAGACGCGGAAGCAGGGCTCGATGCGGTGGGCGCCTCGGTGAGAGCCACATTACTCAGCAGTTGTTCCAGTGGCAGCAAGCGTTGCGCATGCACCATCTTCAGCAAGCCAAGTTCGAGGTGAAAGCGCTGCTCCTGCTTGTAACTGACATCGCCGTGGGTGCGCAGCATGATCTGCAGGAAGCGGGTTAATTCCTCTTCTCCAAACTGTGCGGCGATGTTGGCGACGCGTTTCTTTTCATCGGAGCTGATCTGCAGGATCGGACTCTCGGTGCCGGCAACTTTTGCGACCAGCGCATTGCGCAGGAAGCGAACGGTCTGCCTGGCGAAATGGGTAGCACTCTGGCCCTCCACCATGAGTTTGTCGACAATCCGCAGGACTTCATCGCTGGAGTTTGCACGCACCGCGTTCATTACCCGCTCCAGCACTTCGGTAGAAACATTTCCCACCAGGCCACGGACAATATCGGCAGTGAGGGTGTCTCCGCAGCAGGAGATCGCCTGGTCCATGATGCTGAGCGCGTCGCGCATGGAGCCGTCGCCGGCTTCGGCCAGCATGGCCAGCGCATCCTCGTCGATGGTGAGGTGTTCGGTTTTGCTGATCTCGCGCAAATGGTTGACGATCTCGTCAAAGCGAACCGCGTGGAAGCTGAAATGCTGGCACCGGGAGCGAATCGTCTGCGGGATGTCCTCGGGTTGAGTAGTAGCCATCATGAAGACGACCCACGGGGGCGGCTCCTCCAAGGTCTTCAGCAGAGCGTTGAAGGCTGCATCGGTTACCTGGTGAGCTTCGTCGAGGATAAAGATGCGGTAGCGGTCGCGAGCCGGTTCGGCGGTAGCCGTGGCAATCAGGCCGCGCACCTCTTCGATGCCGCGATTGGTGGCAGCGTCGATTTCGATTACGTCCATCGCGCCGACCGAACCCTCGCGAATCTCGCGGCAGGAGTCGCACACGCCACAGGGTTCGGCCACAGGGTGGTCGCTGGACTGGCAATTCAAGGCCATGGCCAGGATGCGGGCAATGGTGGTTTTTCCAATCCCGCGATGCCCGCTGAAAATGTAACCGTGAGCGATGCGCTGTTGCTCCAGCGCATTCTTCAGAGTACGGACGACATGATCCTGTCCGATCACATCGGCGAACTTTTGTGGACGGTATTTGCGCGCCAAGACGGTATAGCTCATGGGAGAATCTCATTATAACCGCCGCGCCCGGACGAGAGGGCCACAGGTTGGCGCCTGCCGTCGCTAACGTGGAGCGCGGCAGCTGAATCCAGTTCATTATGGGAGTCTGCATGCAGACGCTTCGCTCACGTATCGTGTATCAGAATCGTTGGATGACCGTGAGGGAGGATGATGTCCGCCGGTCCGATGGCTCCGATGGAATCTTCGGCGTGGTGGAGAAGCCCGATGCCGCCATGGTCATTCCGGTCGAGGATGGCCGGGTTCACATGGTTCAGCAGTTTAAGTACGCCGTCGGAGGCCGATTCTGGGAGTTTCCCCAAGGGACGTGGGAGCAGGCGAGTAACTACACCATTGAGGATCTTGCCCGCGGCGAGTTGCGCGAGGAGACTGGGTTGGTAGCCACGGAACTCGAATTCCTGGCCCGCATCTACATCGCTTACGGTTTTCTTACCCAACCCATGCACGTCTTTGTTGCCACCGGACTTACTCAGCGGGATGCGCAGCCCGAGAAAGAAGAACAGGACATTATTCGTGGAAGCTTTACCTGGAGTGAGTTTCACCAGATGGTAGAAGACGGGCAAGTTGCCGATGCGCATACGCTGGCCGCACTTTCACTGCTTCGCCTTAAGCGTCCTGACCTGGCTGGGTAGGGTTGCACCCGATCCTGTTACTTATCTCAGCCTCCTTACCACCTTCTAATTGTTGGAGTATCTATTTAGGTTAGGGACAGCTCCGATTAGGGGATAATGCAACTCGACTAAGGTATTTGTTGTTACAATACTAAGTATGGCAAATCAAGCGATCAGCGTAGCAATAAGTCAGTTGAAGCAGGAACATATCCGGCTTTGTAAGGAATTGGCTCGAGTCGATGAGGCTCTTTCCGCTCTGGGTAACTTAGACGGCGCAGACCTTGCCACGGCGAAGAGCAGCAAGAAAGGTAAATCCGTTACGGTAATGGCGAAGCGGACAATTTCGGCTGCGGCGCGCAAGAAGATGTCTGAAGCCGCTCGCGCGCGATGGGCCGCTCGCAAAAAGGAAAAGACTCCCGCAAAGTAAGTAAGGAGCCTTGCCTGAAGTATCCGCACATTTCTCTCTGCGTTCGGCAGCTAGAGGAGTGTGCGTTTCCATGTAACGGAGAAGGGCTATTTCCTCGCTGCGCGGCTGCCTTTCGCAGCCGCGTCATTCGAGCGCTTTTGCGACGCCCGCTTGCGTTTTCGCAATTCTTTTGGCGAATACATCGTTCCGCGGCACCGCTCCGCGCCACATGTGCATGACGCTTCCCCCTCGCCGTCGTAGAGGAAGTAGTCGTAGACCAGTTCCTCACCCGGCTCGATGTCACGAATCGCACGAATCCAGACGCGCTCGTCTTCATCCTCTTCGGTCTCGCAATTTGGCGAGCAGGAGTGGTTGAGGTACATGGCCATTCCATAGCCATCGACGACATACGTACCGTCCCCCACTCCGAAAAGATAGGTATAAGGCCGCTCGCTATAGAGAGTGTCGGCGTCATCATGTTTCATGCGGGTACCTGTGTACTCCATGATGAGCGAACCCTTTCGGATGCGTTCCAGGGTGAAGACACCGGCGGCATGGATGGCGGAAGAGCGAACGATCAGGCGCATGATGAGAGATTGTAAATGCTGGCAGAGATTTGTGCTTTTCTGGAGTCATTAATCAGGGATCTGCCTGCCGGGGCGCGCGACACCTGGTTTTCTCGTTGCGCCCGCCGGTGACCGGGACATTTTTTACTTTGGCGTGCGCGGCCGGTACGGCTTGGGGTTCCGGAATTCTTGCCACGATTGCAGTGCCTGCGCAACTGCCAGAAAAGCGAGTGCAACCAGCATGGGTGATTGCGCCGTTGTCCCGCATTTACCGAGTTGCCTTTTGTGCCTTGAGTCCGAGTGTGCATTGCAGTGAAAGGAGTTACAGCAGAACAAAGGCTGTGGTGTGTCAACCGCAACGCGGGCGAAAAGGCTCGTTTCTGGAAGGGAATTGATGTTCTCTTGCATGGGGCGGAGGTCTAGGCAGATCGTGATGTGACTAGCGTCACATGAGTGCGTGACGCACATCAGTGCTCACCACCCATCGAGGCGAGTATCACAACCTCTAGTGAGCGAAATCACTGCCGGGTGAGGCGTAATGACGGATAAACAGAGCGCTGTATACACAACACGGAATTGGGTGTTGTGTATACGGCCGGGCCTTCCCGACGATCTGGGCCAGACAGTACCGGTTCCATTATCGTTCGGCCGTAATCAGAAGTAGGCAAATGTCACCGCACAGGATATGACATGGAAAAAGACGCTACCGAAAAAGGAACAATAGCCCAGAGCTTGAAAAATGCGGGCTACTCACGTCGAGATTTCTTGCAGCTTTGCACCACCATCGTAGCAACGGCTCCCATGGGACTGGCCCTCACTGAGAAGGCTACCCCGGCGGAAGTTGCCAAGAGTATTGCAAAGGCAAAAAAGCCCTCGGTCGTATGGCTTCACTTCCAAGACTGCACCGGTTGCTCGGAGACGCTTCTCCGCACCTCTAAGCCCGATGTCGCAGACCTCATCCTCAACATAATTTCTCTCGACTATCACGAGACTCTGATGGTTGCCTGCGGTGAGCAGGCCGAAGCCGCCTTGAAATCGGCGGTCTCCGAGAACGCCGGAAAGTTCGTGCTGGTGGTCGAAGGTGCGATCCCGCGCAAGGACCAGGGCGTCTACATGATGCTTGGCGGCAAGCCAGCGGTCGATGTGCTCAAGGACATTGGTTCCAAGGCTGCGGCGATTATCGCCATGGGCTCTTGTGCATCCTGGGGCGGTGTGCCCTCGGCTGATCCGAATCCGACCGATGCGGTCGGGGTTGATTCGATCATCACGGACAAGCCCATTGTCAACCTTCCGGGTTGCCCACCGAATCCGTACAACCTTCTGGGCGTAGTGCTCGAATTCGCCGTCATGGGCAAGTTGCCTGCCTGCGACGACCTTAAGCGCCCCAAGTTTGCCTATGATCGCGTGATCCATGACCACTGCCCGCGCCGCGCGCATTTCGATGCCGGACGTTTCGCCGGACAGTTTGGTGATCCGGGTCATCGTGAAGGCTACTGCCTCTTCAAACTCGGCTGCAAAGGCCCGGTTACCCATGCCGGATGCTCCACGCGTCAATTCAACGAGGTTGTGGATTGCTGGCCGATCGGTACTGGCTCCCCCTGCTTCGGCTGCACTGAGAAGGCGGTGGGTTTCCGTATTCCCGCATTCGAGCGGGTCGATGTTCACCTCGCGACTCCGCCTGATACGTATGCTCCGATCTCTGGTTCGGTTGGCACCTTTGGTGCTGCTGCGGCCGGCTTGGTTGGCCTCGCAGCGGGTGCTCTGGGTGGTGCAGCATGGGCGGCTTCGCAGAAACTGACGAGCAGCGAAGAAGCGGTTGCCGGACAGGACCGGAAGACGACTGTCGGAGGGAAGTAGCCATGGCAATGACACGCCGCGAGGCATTTAAGAATCTCGCCAAGGGCAGTCTGCCGCTTCTTGCGGCAGGTTGCGTGTCCACCGCCCTTCCAGAGGTTGCCCACGCTGAAGAAGTTCCGCTGCCGAAAGGGGCACTGGGTCTGCTCTATGACGCGACCAAGTGCGTTGGATGTAAATCGTGTATGGTGGCGTGTAATCAGGCCAATGACCTGAAACCCGATACCCGCACCGATGGCCTCCATCAGGCTCCTCCTGCACTCAACTCCTTCACCAAGAACATCATCAAGCTGTATCGTACGGCCGATGGCTCGGATCACTCGTACTTCAAGCAGCAGTGCATGCACTGCGCCGATCCGTCCTGCATGGCAGCTTGTATGTTCGGTGGCCTTCGCAAGGACAAGCAAACGGGAATCGTCTGGTGGAACGGCGCCCTGTGTGTTGGTTGCCGCTACTGCGAGATTGCTTGCCCGTTCCACATTCCAGCGTTCACCTGGGATGGTTTCAATCCTAGGATTACCAAGTGCGAGCTTTGCCGCGAACGTCTCGGCAAAGGTCTGCAGCCTGGCTGCTCCACCGTTTGCCCGACCCAAGCAGTGATTTACGGACGCCGTGAAGACCTGCTGAAGGAGGCGAAACGCCGCATTGCTATGAGCCCTGGCCGTTACTTTGAAAACAGGGTCTATGGCGAGACCGATGGTGGCGGCACACAGGTTCTCTATCTCTCTCGCGTTGCCTTCGACAAACTCGGGTTACCCGTGCTTGGCGAAGAAACATTGCCTGAGCGGTTGAAGTTCCAGCACCTTGCCTATAAGTACATGGCATTGCCGCTGGCACTGTATGCCGGCATGGTCGCTTTCGCCGGTAAGAACTTCAAAGAGCACACACATCACTTGGTCGAAGATCAGAAGAAGACCGGATTGAGGCCACAAATATGACACGGTGGGAGAGAAGTGTTCCTGTCTACGGTGTTCCCGTGCTCAATCGCGGATTCTGGGCGTTGCTGATCGCAGTCGTGATCGCCTTTGTACTGTCCGCCTTCCGCGAAGTAGTTGGTTTGGGCGGCAGTGTTTCTGGAATGTCCGACCCATTTGCATGGGGTCTCTGGAAGAGCTTTAACGTGATGGTCCTGACGGGACTTGGCTCCGGTGGTTTCGCCGTGGGCATTGCCGTCTGGATCTTTAACCGCACCAGGCTACACCAGGTGATGCGCGTGGCGCTGCTTACCAGCTTCCTCGCCTACTCCACCGGTCTGATCATGCTTGGCATCGATGTGGGGCGTCCCTGGAACTTCTATTGGATCGTGATGCCGTGGCATTGGAACCTACGGTCTCCGTTGCTGGAAGTTGCAGTCTGCATTACGTTCTATGCGACTGTGCCACTGGTCCTGGAAAACCTGCCGCCGCTATTTGAGTACCTGATCTATGAGCACCCCAAGTGGCGCGGTTTCGCGGAAGCGTGCGAAAAAGCGATGCACAAGGTTTATCCCTTTATCATCGCCCTCGCCTACATCCTGCCGTTGATGCACCAGTCTTCTCTGGGCGCACTGATGCTGCTTGCAGGCGATCGCGTGTACCCGCTCTGGCAAACGCCATTCCTGCCCTTGATTTACGTCTGGGCGGCAGCGTTCCTTGGATACAACTGCGTCGTTCTTTGCGTGCTGCTTGCTAAGATCACGTGGAAGCGCGACCTGGATCCTGAGGTGTTGGCTGAACTGAACAAGATTACCGTGTGGCTGGTCTTTACCTGGACCGCTTTCCGCTTTCTCGACATTCTGGTTCGCGGAAAGATTCTCCTGGCTTTCACGCCCAGCTTCTTCTCCGCGCTGTTCTGGACCGAGACTATCCTGATTGCAGGATCGGCATACGTCCTTTACTCGGAGAAGGGTAAGAACTTGCAGACCATGTTCCTGGCACACGCAGCATGCGCGCTGGGCGGCATGATCTATCGCTTCAGCCCACCGACTCTGGCTTTCCGGCCAAGGAATGGGGCGTTCTACTTTCCGACTGCAATCGAGACTCTCGTATGCTTCGGATTTATTGCGCTCGCCGTCTTGGGTTACATCGTTGCGGTAAAGAAACTGGCGATTCTGCCGGGGACCAACGCCGACTGGCTGAAGATGGCCAAATACGAAGAGCAGGTAAAACCAGGTATCCAGTTGACTGGCTACGCACCAGTGGAACACTAATCCACGACATCGACTAGAAGGTTTCAAAAATGGCGAAACGCATAACGATTGACCCCATCAGCAGGATCGAAGGCCACCTCCGGGTTGACGTGGAAGTGGAAAACGGATCGGTCTCTAATTCCTGGTCCTCCTGCACCATGTGGCGCGGCATCGAGACTATTCTCCAGGGCCGCGATCCTCGGGAAGCCTGGTTATTCACCCAGCGCTTCTGCGGCGTGTGCACTACGGTGCACGCTATAGCTAGCGTCCGTTCGGTGGAAGATGCATTGAATCTGGAAATTCCACTAAACGCACAGTACATCCGTAACTTGATCCTGATCAATCATGGACTGCACGATCACATCGTGCACTTCTATCACCTGTCGGCCCTGGATTTCGTGGATATTCTGAAGATTCCTGCGGCCGACCCCGCTAAGACCAGCGCCCTGGCAGAGAGCCTGACCAACTGGCCCGGCAACTCCAAGAAAGCCTTTGCAGCCGCCCAGGACAAGGTCAAGGCTGTGGCCGCCAGCGGACAACTCGGCATCTTCACCAATGGCTACTGGGGGCACCCGGCCATGAAGCTGAGCCCCGAGGTCAACCTGCTGGCGTTCGCGCACTACGTTCAGGCGCTCGAATACCAGCGCAAGTCCGTTCAGGCGGTTGCCATCCTCGGCTCCAAGAGCCCGCACATCCAGAACCTCGCCGTGGGCGGCGTCTCCAACGCCATCAACCTTGACAGCCTTGCGACCCTCAACATGGATCGCCTAGTAATGATCAAGAAGTTGATGGACGAAGTGAAGCCGTTTGTCGATCAGGTGTATCTGCCTGATGTCTGCGCTATTGCCGGTATGTACGCCGATTGGTTCAACTACGGCTCCGGCGTCACCAATTACCTTGCCTCCCCGGATCTGCCGACAGACAGCAAGAACACAAAGTTCGACCTGGTTGGCGGCTACATCATGGACGGCAACCTGTCCGGCGTTCACCGCTTTGACGGCTTCCGTGACAAGGTCTTCACCGAAGGCGTCACTGAAGAAACCAAGCATGCCTGGTACAAGGGCGAGGCGCCGCTCAACCCGTGGAAGGGCGAGACCGAACCGGATTACACCGATTGGCAGGCTGACGGCAAGTACTCCTGGGTCAAAGCGCCCCGCTTCCAGGGCCGTCCGATGCAGGTTGGACCGCTGTCCCAGATTCTGGTCGGCTACGCTTCGGGAGATCCGCTCACCCGCAAGCACACGGACAAGGCACTGGACCTCATCTCGACCGTTGCTGGCCGCCGAATTGGCGTCGCCCAGTTGCAGTCCACGATGGGCCGCCACGTGGCTCGCGCAATCCGCGCTTCGATGCTGGCCGAACTCGGTGAGAAGCACTGGCAGTTGCTGGTTGACAATATCGCCAAGGGCGACGTTGCCATCTTCAACCAGCCTGATTTCCCATCGGGTGAGATTCAGGGCGTAGGCGTGCACGAAGCGCCGCGCGGCTTACTCTCGCACTGGACGGTCATCAAGGACGGCAAGATCGCGAACTATCAGGCGGTCGTGCCTTCCACATGGAACGCCTCTCCGCGTGATGCAAAGGGACAGCATGGCCCGTACGAGGCTTCGCTGCTCCACAACCCCATTGCTGATCCCGTCCGTCCTTTGGAGGCGATCCGTACCGTTCACTCGTTCGATCCTTGCATGGCCTGCGCCTGCCACACCTTCGATCCTGAAGGAACGGCAATCGCAACGGTAAAGGTGCTGTAACCATATGAAGAAGATCAAGATCTGCGGCGTCGGCAGTGTCCTTCTCGGCGATGATGCGGTAGGACCCTACACGGCTCGTTGGATCGCGGCCAATTATGAATTCGGCAAAGGTGTCGAGGTTGAAGACCTCGGCACCCCCGGCCTCGACTTGATCGCGTACATGACCGGAATCGACGTGCTGATTTTGATCGACTCGGTTGATAATCGTGAGCCGGCTGGCACGGTGACTGTTTATGACAGGGCAGAAATCACCCGCCAGCGGCCCGCGGTTCGGCTCGACCCGCATTCCCCTTGCATCACCGAATCCATCTTCATTGCCGAACTTGCTGGCGACGGCCCCGAAGAGGTTTATCTCATCGGAGTCACCGGTGAACAACTGGAGATTGGAGCCCCGCTCAGCGATTCCGTACGGAACGCGCTACCTTGTGTAGTTGAGAAAGTTCTGGAGCGCGTCGTCCTGCACGGCGGCAGCTATCAGCAGCGCGAGATTCCCGCGGAGTCTGAAATCTGGTGGGAGGAAGCACAGATCAGCGCGAGCGTGTAAGCCATTTCGTGGATCGCGTAGACTGAACAGTCAAAGGCACCGATGCGCCCGATGTCGGCCTCACTGCCATGAAGTGCTCGTGGTAGACTCGGTACTTTTACTGCGTTTCCGTCAGGTCCTGCTCAGCTGCAATGGCCAGCGATTCCTGGGTCAAACGGTCTACCTTTCGCAAGGCGGGAAAGAGCCAGCTCCACAGGGCGACCACCACAATTGTCCCAACGCCACCGGCGACCACCGCAGGCACTACTCCCATCCACTGTGCGGTCACTCCGCTCTCGAATTGTCCGAACTCGTTCGATGCGCCGATGAAGAGCATATTCACGGCGCTTACGCGTCCGCGCATTTCGTCGGGAGTGGCGAGCTGCACCACGGTCGAACGCACGATTACGGAAACCATATCGGCCGCCCCTACCAGGAACAACGCAAACATCGACAGGTATAGATTTCGGGATAAGCCAAATACTACCGTCGCTGTTCCGAAACCGGCAACGCAACACAGCATTTTCAACCCGGCCCGGCGCCGCAGAGGAACGTAGGCGATCACTAGGGCCATCAACCCGGCTCCGAGTCCCGGGGAGGCGCGCAGCAGGCCGAGGCCGCGTGGTCCCGCGTGTAGAAGCTCGCGGGCAAACACCGGAAGCAGCGCGACGGCTCCGCCTAACAGGACTGCGAACAGATCCAATGTGGTCGCGCCCAGGATCAGCTGGTTGCGCCAAACATATTGGAAGCCGGCCAGCACCGTATTCCAATCGCGTCCCCGGCTCATCTGTTGTACCCCCTGGATGCGGATGGCCAGCATGAGGAGAACGCTGGCGGCCAGCGCTGCGGCGGCCGTAGCGTAGACGACCTCCGGACTCCCGCGCAGCGCATAGAGGACTCCGCCGATCACCGGCCCGAGGATGGTCGCAGCGTTGAAAACCGAGGAGCCCCAGGCGGCTGCGTTCGGAAAGACCGCGGCGGGCACCAGCAGCGGCGAGAAGGCTTGTCCAGCGGGACCGTTGAAGACGCGCACAAAGCCTATTGCCACGAGCACCATGTACACCGGCGCGACTCCGTGGATTCCGCGCAGGGTGATCGTCAGCAGCGCCAGCGCGCACAGGGCGAAGCTTGTGTAGCACGCAAGCAAGACGTGACGCCGGTCGAAGCGGTCTGCCACATGGCCGCCGAGCAGAAACAGCAGCAGCCCCGGAAGGAATTGCGCCAGCCCCACCAAGCCCAGGTCCAGCGGGCGACGCGTGATCTCGTAAATCTGCCAGCCCACGGCCACGGACTGCATCTCAAGTCCGGTTACCATCAGGAAACGGGCTGCCTGGAAGAGACGGAAGTTCACATAACGGAATGCCGCGCCTGCCGCGCGATGGTCCACTTGTGCGGTTGTCATGCCTGTTTCTACTTTGCCATAGTCGGGCCGGAGCGTGCTTGGGTTGCGGCGGAGGGATGAGGTGAAGAGCCGCCAGCTTCGGGATTCGGTTGCGGAATGCCATAATTGCTTTATGTCTCACTCGAACCGGCCGCCGTCACTGGCTACCGCCGTCATGCGCTGGCAGCGGGACTCGATCCGTGCCCGCGGCCTCGTAGGCTCATTCCGATATCTAGCCGGGCAGTTTGTGGAATGTGTAAAGGACTCATTGCCCGAACGCCGCCGCAGCCGCTTCGGAGACATCGATTACGACTGCGACCACGCCGTGGACACCACGTGGGCTCGACTCTCGTTGTCTGTGCGCCTGCGCGAGGTATTCAGTGAACGCCTCTATCAACCGACAGTGGAAGAAGAGTTTGCCGAGATCATGCAGCATCTGGCGACCGTCGATTTCGAGACGTTTACGTTTATCGACCTTGGCTCGGGCAAAGGGCGCGCCTTGTTGCTGGCGGCCATGTATCCTTTTGCACGCATCGTGGGCGTCGAGGTACAGCCGGAGCTGGACGCTGTCGCTCGCCAGAACATTGAGCGCTTTGACGAACCCGGCCAGCAATGCCGCAACATCGAGTCTCTCTGCGCCGACGCCCGGGAATATCAATTTCCGCTGACAAATCTCGTGGTGTATTTGTTCAATCCATTTCCGGACTACGTGCTGCGCGAAGTTCTGAGCAAACTAGCTGCGTCGGCACGGCGCACTCCCCGTTCGATTTTCGTGCTTTACAACGCCCCCTTTGAAAAGCAGGAGTTTAAGCGCGTTCCCGAGTTCCGGCAATATTATGAGACCTCGCAATATCAGCTCTATCGAGTCGAGATTCCGTAACTCTCTGCCAAGCTCGGACCGGCCCGCCGGTGGCAGCAACTCACGCCAGAATGGCCGGCCTAGCCGCTCCGGCGATCCCGGCGACGGGGTCCGCGGGAGCCGTTTGGCAGGCAAAATCGCCGAGGCAGTCACGCCTCGTCCAGAAGCGGTCCGGTTCGGCCGTAGTGCCCCGCTGGATGCTGCAGGAAAGCCCGTCCCGTGTAATAACCGCCGTAGTACTAAGCATTTACCGCGCGCTCAGCATTGCCATGGCAGATGTGCCGTACAAACCTTTAGATGTGCGTCAGATCACTGCAATGTGTCTAAGTCACAATGAATTGTGACGCACGCACTTCCTTTCAGTGCGTCGTAACCCTTACAAGGTAAGTCTGAGATTGTGCGTTCAAAACTGCTTCTCGTAAGGAGCTTTTTGCACGGACATGGCTCATTACAAAAAGAATAAGCGCAACTGATTTCTGGGAGCTGCACTGCTAGCCGAGTCAGGAATCCGAGCCAGCAACACAGGGGGTCCATAGTGCTTTCACCATACGGCCTGGATATTATCGAGAGCTGCCTCACCTGTAAGATGAGGACCGATCAGATATTCTGTGATTTATCTGAACCCGCCCTTCAATCTTTTGAACAAATAAAATATGCAACCGCTTATCCAAAAGGTGCTGTTCTATTCGTGGAGGGTCAGGCGCCACGCGGCATTTTTGTGCTTTGCAAGGGGCGGGTGAAACTGTCCATCTGCTCCACCGATGGCAAGACGCTGATCCTCAAAATCGCTGAAGCCGGGGAAGTTCTCGGACTTAGCGCGTCGGTTAGCGGCAAACCCTACGAACTCACTGCAGAAACCATCGATCCGTGTCAAGTCAACTTCGTTAAGCGTGAGGATTTCCTGCGCTTACTGGCGGAACACGCCGATGTTTGCATGCGGGTCGCCGAACAACTCAGCGAAAAATACAATACAGCGTGCCGTGAAATCCGCTCTTTGGGTCTGTCGCACTCAGCCGCTGAAAAGCTGGCCAAGTTGCTGCTGGAGTGGACAGCCAAGAACGGAGAAGGCGCCAAACAGGAACCACGCATCAAACTCGCCCTTACCCACGAGGAGATTGCCCAGATGATTGGGACCTCGCGTGAAACCGTCACTCGCCTCTTTGCGGAAATGAAGAAGCGACAGATTGTTCAGGCCAAGGGTTCCACTTTGGTCATCCGGAACAAGGCAGCCCTTAAAGCGTTAGCTACTGTATAAATAAGCATTCGATCAGCATTAATTTTTTGTAAACAGTGGTTCGGCCTCGCGCCGAACCTTTCTTCTGCGCGCCTGTATATATTTCATTCTCTTGCGCGCTCACCAGGGTCTGGTTGCCTACTGAAGTACCCTGTGGCGGGACTCACGTTGCCGGGTGACTGTAATCACTGCGTGTGCCGTGAACAACAGATAGAAACACTCCATGGAGAATGCCATGCAGCCGAGTTGCAGCCACTGTGCCTTCCGCTCTGAGCGTCCTTTCTGCGATATGTCGCCGGATGCGATTCGCGGCTTCGACGAAATCAAAGAGCAGGCCGTTCTCGGCAAAAGTGCGCTTCTGTTTGCCGAAGGACGCCCGTCACGCGGAGTCTATATCCTTTGCGAAGGACGCGCCAAACTCTCCATCTGTTCGGAGAGCGGAAGGCGCCTGCTGTTGCGCGTGGCTGGCCCTGGCGAAGTGCTCGGGCTGGGCGCAACGCTAAGCGGCAATGCCTACGAGGTCACGGCCGAACTGCTGGATACAGCCCAGGTCGTCTTTGTGAGGCGCAAGGATCTTCTCAAGTTTCTGCGCGACAACCCATCGATCTGCATGGAAGTTGTGCGCCGTCTCAGCAATGATTTGCACGGTGCGTATGAGCGAGTGCGTTCCATCGGACTTAGCCGCACACGGCGGGCTCGTATACAGCGGACTCGTTCCGTCGCCTCTTAAAAGCGTTTAGCCAGAATCGACGAGGGCCGCCTGGTGCGGTCCTTTTCCATTTCCGATTGTTTTCAGCGGTTCCAGATCTTTCGCCAGCCCTCGTACGGTCGATCAACGAAGTTCTTGCAATTTGGTTCTCCCGGATAGATGATTCAAGCAGCGCTGGAATCGCCGGGTGATGTTCTTCCTTAGTCGCAATTTCCCAGCGAAACGTTCTTTATGTCTCCGCAGTTTCCACAATCGCCGCGAAAGCCGCAGACTTCCTGATTCGGGCCGAAAAGCCTTATCTGTAACAGTTAGGGCGCGGGGCGACGATCGGTTTGACGTGTGATGTCGGTCACATGATAACGTGAGAAGACTCACTGCCCCAAGTGCGCTGCGGATGCGAAAACCAATAAGCTCCTGTAAAAGCGGAAGATGTACGTCTGATCCAGCACCGCTTTCAGGATTGCAGAGCAGTACAGGAGAATCGATGAAGAGATTCTTTGCGTTCGCAATCGTTGCCGTCATGGCAATGCCCCTGTTTGCCGCCGACGGTGCCGCAATTTTCAAAACTAAATGCGCGGCCTGCCACGGAGCCGACGGTACTAAAGCCATGCCTGCTATGGGCGTGAAGCCGTTGACTTCACCGGAAGTAAAATCCAAATCCGAAGCTCAGTTGATCACCGCCGTTACCAATGGAGAAGGAAAGATGCCGGCGTTTTCCGGCAAACTGAGCAGCGATGAAATCAAAGCTGCTGTCGCCCATGTGCGTTCGCTGAAGTAAGCACATTCGCAAACTGTTGGATTGGGCCGCCCGGGCCACTGTGCCCGGGCAGCTACTTGAATTGCACAGTCGAAGGTGAAGTGTTTGTGAAGAACTTAAAACTGATCTGGATGATATGCCTGGTGCTTGCCTGTGCCGGGTTTGCGTACGCAGGGACCAAGGCCGCCGCCCAATCCAAGCCTACAAACGATGACTGCCTTGCCTGTCACAGCGATGCTTCGATGGTCAATGGCAAGGAGGTGCATGGAGACGCATTCAAGGCGTCGATCCACGGCTCCATGTTCTCCTGCGTAGACTGCCATACCGACATTAGGAGCCTTCCTCACGATGCAGGGCTGGTTAAGCCCACGTGCACCACCTGCCACGCCGACGAACAGAAGATGTTCGACAATGGGGTTCACGGAAAGGCGCTCGCCGCCGGCAACGCAAAAGCTGCAAATTGCGAAAGCTGCCACGGCAATATTCATGAAATCCTACCCGCCAGTGACCCCAAGTCCCGTTCTGCAAAGGTCAATATTCCCAAGATGTGCGGCCAGTGCCACGCTCAGGCAATGCCGGGCATGGCCGGCAAGCCGGCGCTGGCCTATCAGGAGTCAGTACACGGCAAGCTGGTAGCCGCCGGAAACGACAAAGCCGCGGTCTGCTCGGATTGCCATGGCTCCCATGACATTCGCCGCGCGGGTGACATCACTTCGCCGGTCTTCCGCGCCAACGTGCCCATGACGTGCGCCAAGTGCCACACGGGCGAGCAGGCTCAGTTTGCTAAGAGCATTCACGGCAAGTCTCTGGCTGCCGGCAATACGCATGCTCCGGTCTGCACCGACTGCCATGGTGTCCATACCATCAAGGCCGTCAATGACAAATTGTCTTCGGTATCCCCTAGGAACCAGGGCGACGTAGCCTGCGCCCAGTGCCACAACAACGTGAAGATGACCCAGGAATTCGGCATTCCGGGTGGACGTACGGACAGTTACAACGCCAGCTATCACGGCATGGCGAACGCAGTGGGCTCCCAGAGTACGGCAAGCTGCTCATCCTGCCACGGCACCCACAACATCCTTCCGTCGTCTGATCCGAACTCCACGATCAACCCGGCCAACCTGGTCAAGACCTGCGGACAGTGCCATCCTGGCGCCAACGCCAACTTTGCCAAGGGCCAGATCCACCTCGATCCCGCAGCGGTTGCTAAGGCTGATTTTGGCGGCAAGGTGATCGACTGGGTTCGCAACTTTTACATCCTGATGATTGTTGGTGTGGTTGGCTTTATGTTTCTGCACAACCTCATGATCTTTGTGCGCAAGCTGAACGATCGCCGCAAGAATGGCGGCCATGCCACCAATGGCCCACGAATTGTTGTGCGCATGACCAGGAATCAGCGCATTCAGCACTTCCTGCTGTTTGTATCGTTCTTCACGCTGGTCATCACCGGATTCGCCCTGAAATACCCGGTGGCCGCGACCCGCTTCATCTTCGTCAATGAAATCGGCCGCAGCTATCTGCACCGGCTCGCGGGTTGTTTGATGATTGTGGTCAGCCTCTACCACATCATCTACCTCGCCTTTTACCGCGATGGACGCCGTATGCTGATGGATATGCTGCCTGAACTGAAGGATGCCACGGACATGGTGGATGTCTTCGCCTACTACCTCGGATTCTCCGCCAGGAAGCCACAGTTCAAGCGCTTCAACTACGCAGAGAAGATGGAATACTGGGCGTTGGTCTGGGGTACATTTGTGATGGCTCTCACCGGTCTCATGGCCTGGTTCAAGGTCATTTTTGCCAGCGCCGTACCGCGCTGGTGGATCGATGTTGCCATCACGGTTCACTTCTACGAGGCGATTCTCGCCACGTTAGCTATCATCGTGTGGCACTTCTATCAGGTGATTCTCGATCCTGACACTTACCCGCTGAACTTCGCGTTCCTCGATGGCAAGATGTCAGTTGAGCATTACCAGGAGGAACATGGTCTTGATTCCGCGACGCTGTCTCAGTATGCAGGCGAAGCTGGAGACGAGATCAAAACCCATCACGTATCCACCAAGTAGCGCGGCATTGAGCGGCGGCGGACCTGCCTAACGGTCTGCTGCCGCGCTCCCTGCTCCGATTTCTGCAAACAGGAGAGCGAATGTCGCGTTACCGTTGCAGGAGACTCGAATGACCGATCCCGGGCCGAATACGCCCAACTCAGCGCAGAACGAGGGATTCTCCTACAGGTCGTTGTTACGTAACTACATCAGCCTCACTGGACTCGCGTTGGCGGTAGTAGCTCTGGCCAACATCATTGTCCTGTTCATCATCGACGTCACCTCTGCCGAGCCCAGCCCGTACCTCGGCATCCTCGCGTATATGGTGTTTCCGGGCTTTCTGATCGCTGGCCTGGCGCTGGTCGGCTTCGGGGTATGGCGCGAGCGTAATCGCCGTCTGCAGTCGCTTCCTGCCGGCGCCAAACTGCCTACGATCGACCTGAACCAACCAAAACAGCGTAGCCGGCTGGAGTTCTTCGTGGCTTTCGTTTTTGTGTTCATCCTGCTCAGCGCGGTTGGCAGCTATCGTGCGTATGAGTTCACGGATTCCACGAGATTCTGCGGCCAACTCTGCCACACCGTGATGCACCCTGAATTCACCGCGCACAATGGCTCGGCGCACGCCCGTGTTACCTGTGTAGAGTGCCACGTCGGTACCGGTGCGAGCTGGTATGTGAAGTCGAAAATGTCCGGCTTGCGCCAGGTCGTCAAGACGGTGCTGAATACCTACCCGCGTCCCATTGAGACGCCGGTCGCGAACCTGCGCCCCGCCTCGCAGACCTGCGAGCAGTGCCACTGGCCGCGCCGCTTCTGGGGAGCGCAGCTCAAGGTCTTCGACCAATTTGCTTCCGACGAGAAGAACACTCCCAGTCAGATCCGGTTGCTGATCAAGACCGGTGGCGGCGATCAGAGGTATGGCGAGACGGCTGGAATCCACTGGCATATGAACATCGCCAACAAGATTGAGTACAGGAGCGATCCGAAGCGCCAGACGATGTCCTGGGTCCGGTTGACCGATTCCAACGGCAACGTCACCGAGTACACCGCCGCCGGAGCCGATCCGGCCGCGATCAGCAAGCTAGAGCAGCGCCGCATGGACTGCATCGATTGCCACAATCGGCCGACGCACGTCTATACCCCTCCGGACCGTGCCGTCAATCAGGCGATGGCCAACAACCGCATCAGCCCCAACCTGCCCTTTGCCAAACAGCAGGGTGTGCAGGTTCTAACCGCTGAGTACAAGACCACCGCTCAAGCCATGGCCGCCATAGCCCAGCAAATCCCGGCCTTCTATCAGGAGAAGTATCCTCAGTTGGCCAGTACCCATGCTGGTGATATCCAGAATATGGTGATGGAACTCCAGCGCATCTTCCGCGATAACATCTTCCCGGAGATGAAGGTGGATTGGCGTACTCACCCGGATAATGTCGGCCACTATTACTTTAACGGCTGCTTCCGTTGCCATGACGGCAACCACACCAGCAAGGACGGCAAGGTCATCACCAAGAATTGCAATGCCTGCCATACCGTGCTCGGCCAGGAAGAGGGCGTGCTGCCTGCGGCGGTTGTGAACACTGCCATGGCGTTCAAGCACCCGATTGACCTGGGCGATCTGGGTTCGGTCAACTGCTCGGACTGCCACAGCGGCGGCGTCGGACCTTAACCAGTGGGCGAGCGGCCTCGGGGATACTTCCTGCCGAGGGCGTTTTTCACACGGTGGAGAGCGCGGCCGACGTGCCTCGTGAATCAGAGTGACGTACATCACCACTGTGCTGTGACAAATGTCATGGCTCAGTGGTTATCCATCCCCGTATGTTTAGTTTGCGGTCGGAGTTTAGGATCGTTCTTTAGGAGATTTCATGAACGTGAGTCCTCGTACCGGCGCAGGCCAACATTTGCCGCGCCTGATTTTTTGGGAAGTCACCAAAGGCTGTAACCTCCGTTGCGTGCATTGCCGTGCCACCGCCACCGAGCTTGCTTCCCCGTCCGACCTGCCCACTGATAAAGCGCTGAACATCATCGATCAGATTGCAGAATTTGCGAACCCCATCCTGGTGCTTTCCGGCGGCGAGCCGCTCTATCGCCCGGACATCTTTCATCTCGCAAAGTACGCTACCGACAAAGGTCTGCGGGTAGCGCTGGCCACCAATGGCACCCTGGTCACAAAGGAGATCGCGCAGAAGATTGTGGATGCGGGCGTCAAGCGCGTCTCGATCTCACTGGACGGCGCCAATGCCGAAACCCACGACACTTTCCGCGGAATTCCCGGAGCCTTCGACGCGGCTATTTACGGCTTTAAGAATCTGAAAGAACTCGGCATGCCGGTGCAGATCAATATGACGATCGCGCGCCACAATGCTGCGGAACTCCCGAACGTATTGAGCATGGTACGCGGACTTGGCGCCGATGCCCTCCACACCTTCCTGCTCGTTCCCGTCGGCTGTGGTGTTGATATCGCCGAATCCGAGATGGTTTCTTCCGAGGAGTACGAGCGAATCCTCAACTGGTTTTACGATCAGGCGGCCATTGGGGATATTGAACTCAAAGCCACCTGTGCCCCGCACTACTTCCGGGTGGTGCGCCAGCGCCGCGCCGCCGAGCGCAAGCAGGAGGGCTCCGCTGCAGCTCCCGCTGCTGCTGCGGGCCAGCCAGCCATCGGCGCTACCGAAATGACGATGCCCGGGTCCACCGGCGTTGCCTTCAAAACTGATTTTGAGAAGTTTGGCAAGAGCGGCATCCGCCACGACGGAATGCCGCACCCGCACGGACATCCTGGCGGAGATCCGAATGCCATGAACGCCATGACCAAGGGCTGCCTTGCCGGAACCGGCGTTTGCTTTATTTCCTTCGATGGCGAAGTTTTTCCCTGCGGATACCTGCCCGCAATAGCTGGCGATCTAAAGAAGCAGCCGTTTTCCGAGATCTGGACCGATTCGGCGGTCTTTGCCGATCTTCGCGACACCAACAAATTGGAAGGCAAGTGCGGCTGTTGCGAATTCCGCAACGTCTGCATGGGGTGCAGGGCGCGCGCTTACGCCGCCAGTGGAAATTACATGGCCTCCGAGCCCTTCTGTGTCTACCAGCCGAAGACGTTGGCCACCAAGGAATAGCGGTACTAAATCCGATCAGTAAGAACGGCGTGGGCTATCCGCGCCGTTCTTTTTTGCATACAGAAATTACGGCGCGGTTACGTCTCCGCCCGCCGGCTTGATTCCGTAATCCACCCAGCCCACCAGCCCAGCGAATGCGTGAGCTACCTCGGGGTCCTCGAATGCGCAGTGCCCAAATCGATCGACCGATTGCTGCACCAGCAGACCCTGGCGATGCTGCTCAGTGGCGAGGAAGAGATAGAGCGCCTCGTGCCAATAAGGCACCAGCGGATCGCGCGTGGTGTGCAGAGTTACGGTAGGAATCCGCACCAGACCCGTAGGTTGGTAATAACGCAACAGGTACTCGAGTCCCTCCAGCGTGCCTGACACCCGCTCTACTCCGGCGTTTAGAGCCTTGTCATTGAGTGAACCCTGATACCAGATGAAGCGATTATCGTAGGGGCTCTCCTGATTAGTTCGCGCCAGCAGATCGTTCACGTAGCGCACATCAAAGCCGAGTACCTCGACTAGTCCTACAATGACCTCGGTAGGCGACGCTGCCTCCAACCCCAGCGCATCGGCCAACTGCAAGGTGGGCAGCGTCGGGCTGGTGACCGGATTGAGTCCGTTGACCAGTGCCGCTTCCACGGCGTCGCCCAGGTTCAGTGGCGGCACACCGGGGTCGTAGGGCAGCAGGGGAGTATGGAGCAGAGTTCCCGGAATCACGCCGGGGAAAAAGTAGTCAAACAGAACGCGCGCGTTGCCGACATACTCCACCTCCAGCGGACTGCCACCAAGCAGGCCGCACATCGGCAGATCTCCGGAGTAGTTTTGCGGGAAGCGTTCCGCCAGATTGATGACCACCGCACTGCCGAGCGAGACGCCTACTAGAAATGTTTTCGACGGGGTTCCGGCTACCGTGGCGAACTGCCCGCGCAGTAAATCCGTGTCGCGTATGCCTTCCTGGATGGCGAAGCCGTTGGCGGCGTAGCTGGAGTAAGCGACGGCGAATCCTTCTCCGACTAGGGCATCGCGGAAATCGAGGAAGCCGGTATCGTTGGGCAACGCAATGGGTTCCTGCGGGTCCACAATTCCGTGAGCATAGAGCACCAGTTGATGATTCCAGTTTGTGGGCAGCACGATCTGGTAGAGCGAGCCGTCATCGGCGGTACCGTTGAAAACCTGTTGCGCCCTGGCGGCGGAGAAGGAAACGAGAAGAGTGAACAACAGAAGAGCATTCATGCGAATGCTTGCGGGTCGAATCACTGGCGCCTCCGTGGGCGCGCCGGTGGAGCTCTGCAGAGCAAGGCGCGCCAAAAATGTAGAGGGGAAACTCGGGATGAAGGATGGCTGCTGAAAACAAAATAGCTGAAGGATTCTTGTGGCGAAACGAGCGCGCCCGAGGACGCGCTCCAGTCTTGCTTGCGAATGCTTAGTGCTGTGGTTTGCGGCCTTCGGGCCGGGTTACTTCGGCCTTGGCTTCCGGAGTTGGAATCGTGATATCGATTGGTGTTACCGGGCCGAGTGCGGCAAGTTGCTTGTCGAACCCGCTTTCATTGCCGATCACCAGCACCTTCAGATCTTCCTTGTGAACGTACTGGTTGGCCACGCGCAGGACATCGGCGGCAGTGACCTTCTCCACGCCCGCGCGATATTTTTCGAGGAAGTCTCGCGGGTAGTCGTAAAACTCGTAGGTCTCCTGCTCGTGCAGAACCTTCGCGGGAGTATCGAAGTTGAAGATGAATGAGTTCAGGATTTGATCCTTTGCGCGCTTCAGTTCCAACTCGCTTGGCGCTTGCTTCTTCAGCAGGTCCACCTGCTCCCAGAGTCCCTTGATTGCGTCGGCCGTTGTCTCGGTCTTGGTTGCGATTTGCAATATGGTCAGTCCGGGATGATCCCAACCGCTGCCTACGCCGCCGCCAACCGCGTAGGCCAGCCCCGCCTTGGTGCGCAAATTGATGAACAGTCGCGACGAAAATCCTCCGCCGAAGATTTCGTTCATCACCTGCAGCGCAAAGTAGTCCAGGTTCTTGCGCTCGATGCCTAACCCGATCATGCGGATTTCGCTCTGGTTTACGTCGGATTTATCGACCACATAGATACCGGGTTTCTCAGGCGCGATCATGACCTTTGGCTCCGAAACCTTTTCGCCTTTGGGCCATTCGCCGAAGGCCTTGCGCAGGGTCGCTTCCATCTCCTTCGAATCGAAATCTCCTACCACGCCGAAGATGATGTTGTTCGGAGAAGTGTGCTGCTTGTGCCATTGCAGCAGGTCTTCGCGGGTCACCGCCGCAACCGTTGCATACTCGGGAACGCGCGCGTAGGCGCTGGCTTTGCCGTAGCCCAGAATGTCGGTTTGCATCGAGGCGATGTCGCCGGACTCATCGTTGCGGCGCGAGATGCCGCTGTTCATCTGCTTCTTGGCCAAGGCGAGCTTATCTTCGCGGAATGCCGGGTTGCGCAGCAGGTCCACGAAAATTCCCAGGACGTCATTAAAGTCGGCCTTCAGGCAATCGAAGCTGATGCTGGTGTCGGCGTCACTGCCGCCGGTTTCCACCTTGGCTGCACGCGCCTCCAGATAATCATCCAACTGATCGCCTGAAAGTTTTTCCGTACCGCCCGTGCGCCAGGTTTCGCCGTATAGTTCAACCAGTCCCGTCTTATTCGCGGGTTCGGAATCCGACCCGCCGCGAATCATGGCAGAGCCCGTGATTAGAGGCAACTCGTGGTTTTCGGTCAGAAACACGATCATGCCATTTGGCAACACCACGCGCTTCGGCAGTTGGGGTTTGAACGCGGGCAGCGCAGGAATCGCAATCTGCTTCCAGTTGGTTGCTACCCCGGCGCTCGTGGTCTGCGTTGTGGTGGTTGCATCCTGTGCCTGCAAGGAACCCAGCAACAACGCGGCGCTCAAGGCCGCCATCAGAATTTTTGTCTTCATTGCCGTGCCCCTTTTGCAGCGCTTTTAGTTTCAAGGATTCCAACCGTGCGGTTGCTCTCGACAAAAACCTCATTGGCCACGCGCTTTACGTCCTCGTTGGTCACTGCGTCAATCTTGTCAATCCGGCGGAACAACTCGCGCCAGTCGCCGTATTTCAATTGGTTCTCCGCCAGATTGATGGCCAATCCCTGATTGTTGGCAAGGCTTCGTAGCAGAGCTGCCTTGGAACGAGTCTTTACCATCTTCAACTCATCGGGGCTCACCCCATCGGTCTTCAGCTTTTCGATTTCTTCGTGGATCGCGGCGCCCATTTCGGTTGCGCTATGTCCTTGCGAGGGCACCGCATAAAACGCATAGAGGTTGCGGTACTTGTCTCCGGGAAATCCGCTGAAACCGGCCGCGGCAACAGCAATCTTTTTGTCGCGCACCAGCGCGCGATAGAGGCGCGAGGTGCGTCCTTCACTCATTACGCCGCTGATTACTGAATACACGACATCGTCCTTGTCGCGAAAATTCGGCTTCTGATAGCCCTCGACATAAAAGGGCTGCGAAGGATCGTGCAGCGTCACCCTACGCTCGGAGGTCTGCTTCGTCTGCGCCGTGATGTACTCTTCCGGCTTGGGGCCGGAAGGAATGCGGCCGAAATATCTATCTACCAGCGCGAAGGTCTTATCCACGTCGAGGTCGCCGACTACAGCTACCACCATGTTGCTCGGCACGTAATAGGTTTTGAAGAAGTTTGCCGCATCGGTTGCGGAGAAGTGCCTCAGGTCACTGGCGTAGCCAATGTTAGGACGATGGTACGGGCTGCCATCGTAGGCGACGGAGAGAAACTGTTCCACCAGCCGTCCGGTAGGCGATGAGTCGGTGCGCATGCGCCGCTCTTCCATGACCACGTCGCGCTCCTTGTAGAATTCGCGCATCACCGGATTCAGGAAGCGGTCCGACTCCAGGTAGGCCCACAGTTCCAAGCGGTTGACCGGCAGGGAATAGAAGTATTGGGTGCTGTCCAGGCTGGTCGAAGCGTTGAGACCGACTCCGCCATTGCGCTCGATGATCTCGGGGAATTCGTTCTTCACCACATACTGATCGGCTTCTTCGCGAGCCTTTTCCCAAGCCGCCTTCAACTCCGCGATCTTTTTCTCATCGCGATTAACGACGCGGCTGTTTTCGCGGTCGTACTCGGCGTAGGCGGCCTCGACCCTTGCCAGAGCCGCTTTTTCCGCGGTGAAATCGGTGGTTCCAATTTCGTTCGTACCCTTGAAGGCCATGTGTTCCATCATGTGGGCGAGCCCGGTCTTGCCATAGGGATCCTGTGCATCGCCGGCATCCACCACGGTGAAGAAGGAGAAGACAGGGGCTTGTGGCCGATCCAAAAGCAGGACGGTAAGTCCATTGGCAAGAGTTTTGACATGGACTCGTTTCTCAAATGATGCGAGGTCCTGCGCAAACGCGGTCTGCAAGGCGCAGAACAGCACAAGCAAAGTAAGGTGGGCGTTCAAGCGTCTCATCGTGCCTCCGCAAAAGGCGTGCAAGCTTCCGAACTCCCGAGTTTACCGCCGCGCAACAGAAACTGTCGAACGCAGAGGTGCCCGGTTACACATCGAAGAGCCGGTAAAAGACGGCAACTCACAGACACGACACGTTGGATGTTTCGCAGGATTATGACGTTGCGGCCTGAGCGGGACGAATCGCGACAAACGATTGACTGAATGGGCAATCGCCGGAGGCCCGATGTTCTGTCTGAGTACATGGTTAGGGTGCAAGGATTGACCGGGTGGTTATTAGATCAGGGAGTCAAGTTGTCAGAGGTGATACTTGACAGCGACGGGCTGAGGAAATGAGCGGTTTCAGTAGAGTGCGGGCTCACCTTGCGGTCGAGTTTTCCAGCGCCGGTGTACCCACAACCACTGCTCAGGATTGGCGCGGACAGCCTGCTCGATGGCGGCGGTGTAGTTCTGGGTGTTGGCGATGGCGTCGGCATCATCGTCTCCGGTGCAGATGGTGGGGATTGCGGGTTCAAAGCGGATGCGGTACTTGCCCAGGGCCTCGTCCCAGATGGTGAAAGCGGGAAGCACGGCAGCACCGGTCCGCATGGCGACGCGGGCAACTCCACCAGCGGTGCAGGCGGGCAGGCCAAAGTAGTTTACGAAGATTCCCTGTGGGGGCGTCATGTTGGTGTCCATGAGAACGCCGACAGTTTCGCCGCGCTTCATGGCGGAGAGCAGGCCGCGAGCATAGTCGTCCTTATCATAGGTCTTGTTGCCATGGAGAGTGCGGAGGTCGCGGACCCAGCGATTGAGAAGAGGATTGTCCAGGTCGCGCACGATGATGTTGAGCCAGTGGCCGTGCATGGAGTGGACGAAGGAGCCGATCTCCCAGCCGCCGAGGTGCGCGGTCATAAAGAGCACGCCCTTGCCCCGGTCGCGCGCGGCGAGGTAGTTTTCCAGTCCGTCGTAGACCGCGATGCGGTCAACGTTCTCCAGAGTGTAGGCGGGGAACTTTGGAATCTCGGCGAGCAGACGCCCGAGGGAAAGGTAGACATTCTTCAGAATGCGTTTGCGCTCAGCGAGAGATTTTTCAGGCATGGCGAGTTCGAGATTGCGCATGCCGACCCGCCGCAGGCGCGGATGGAGCCAATAGAGCGAGATGGCGACGCCACTCCCAATGGCGCGTGCCACCGGACGCGGCAACCATCGCAGCGTCTGTGCGATGAGCCAGACAGGAAGGTACTCCAACCAAAAACGCATGAGCAGGAAATGACCGTATCAAATCGCAAGTTGCAAGGTCAACCAATTGGACGGGAGCTGGCGGGAAAGGATTACGCGAGCAGCAGTTCCGGGTTCTGGATTGTGAGGGACTTGGCGATTTATGGTCAACAATTGCAAACGACTACAAACTGCACTCATCTTCGATCTTCAACCACTCCCTTTTGCGAGGTACCGCTATATCGGTGCTGGAGTCAGGGGAAGTTGGGACGTGGCGTGATCGAATCGCCGCCACCGTTCAGGCGGAAGTTGACTTCTGCATTAACTAGCACGGCGACCGGCTCACCGTTCTTCATTGCCGGTTTGAAACGCCAGAGTTTAACCGCTGCTATGGCATTTTCATCCAAATTCTTGTCGAGCGATTTCTTCACCTTTACGTCACCGACAGTACCGTCGGCACGCACGATGAGCGAAAGTGCAACGCTGCCTTGAATGTGCGCCTTACGCGCCTCCTCCGGGTACTGCGGGTCCGGGTGGTAGATCAAAGTCGGTGCCGAGACGCCAATGCCAACCCTAAAATGAGAATCCGATTGGCCCGCTGGGGGTAGGTTCTGCGCTGCCGCAATAAGGGGCATGACCAGCAACAGGAACGCTACGATCGAAACGTGTTTCACAGCAGCATCTTACCTTGGCTCTGACCCAAGGAAAACGAATATCTGTCGCAAACAGGGCTTTTATCCATCTATCGCTGATCGGAGGTTGTATCATCACATTCGCCAAAAGAAGGCGGATGTGGGCCACCACGCGGAATGGCAAGGTCAACCACGCGTAATGGCAAAACACACGCGCAACACGTAAAACGAGAAGCGGAATCGGGCAGAGGCAGGAACGCCCGCCTGGGGTGAGCCAGACGGGCGGGAAGTGCGCAAGATTTACTTGCCGGCGTATTTCATCAGGGCGTTGCGCCAAACGTATGCATCCTTGGGCGATTCAATTTTGCCGAGAAGGATGGTTTTGAAGGGGACCATGCGGCCATAGAAGTCGCGGGTGTCCTCTTTATGCTGGGTGACGACGGCACCGTTGAGGGAGATTCCGGCGAAGAGGCCACGAGTGCGGGAGTAGGTGAGCACCTCGGCGCGCATCTTCCAGTCGGTGGAAGCATCGGCGTGGCGGCCGACGGGACCGGCGGCAACGCTGGCGTCGGCACCGAGTTTGAATTTACTGGCGAGCAGGTTGTTCATGCCCTCATCATTCATGATGAGCATGACGATGTCGGCAGCCTGTCCGCCGATCTGGAAGCCGAAGCTACCACCCTTGAGAGAGAAGAAAGCGGGGGCGCTCCAACCGTTTGTGGTGCGGCAGCTGGCAACGCCTTTGCCGTAGGCTCCGCCGACGCCGAAGGCAGCCTTTAACATGCTAGGGATCACGGCGATGCACTTGGCACTGTGGATGATTTCATCGGGCACTCCACTGTCAGGGGCAGACATGATCTCTGAGATTACAGTGGCACCACTCTGCAGACGCTCGATGTCATCGGCGCGACCATCCGCCAGAGCCGCAGTGGTTGAGAGAAGTACGACGAGTGCAATCAGAATCTTATTCATGCAGCTTCCTTCCGTGGGGGAAATCGGAGTTCCACAATTGCATGATAAACCCTTGCAGGTTTCAAAGTTTCACAGGTTTCAAAGTTTCACAAGGCTGGAAACGGTGAGACAGAAGGAACTCTTGAAGAGCACGCGGTGAAAGCAGACAGGTTTTCTCCAGGCCAAGGAGAATCGAGCACTGGCAGAAAAGCCTGAGGCCGCGCGGGAGGGTTAGGCGGTTCGGGGATCCTTCGCGCTGCTCAGGATGACACCCTTCACGCTTACTCTCAAGAGCACACCCATCGCAAGCACGAACGGGTCTGTCAAGGGCGAACACGCCTGAAGCGCGCACTCACGGAAGAGCACGCGCGAAGCTCAAGCAGGTGCGAATTGCAAAGCAGGTACTTCGAATCTGGAAACCTGCAAGTGCGTGTTACCGGTTGCTGGTGACCAGGGAGTGAGTGATGGCATGGACCGAGAGAGCGATGCGATTCTGCACGCCAACCTTCCTCATGAGCTTGGCCACGTGCGCCTTTACAGTGCGCTCCTCGATTCCGAGGGCGGCACCGATCTCCTTGTTGGAGCGTCCGGCGACGAGCAATTCGAGCACCTCTTTCTCACGGTCGGTGAAGCTGACACGGCCAGCGGGAAAGATTCTTCCGGGAGAAGAGGTGACGCGTTCGATGAAGGTGGAGAGGACGCGGCGCGGAGCCCAGACCGAGCCCTGGTGGACGATGCGGATGGCGGTGGCGAACTCGTTGGGACTGGCAGCCTCATCGACATATCCCTTGGCCCCGGCGGCGAGAGCCTTCAAGATCATTTCGTCGTCGGCGCCAGCTCCGGTGACGAGGATGCGCAGGTCAGGTCGTTGGGCTTTGAGTCCGGCCATTACGTCGAAGAGATTCTGATTGCCACGGCTGCCGAGGAGAATGAGATCGGCATCGGCATTGTTGGCAATGTCACTGACCGAAGCCGAGACCAACTCCATGTCCGGTTCGGAATCGAAGAGCGCGCGAAATCCAATAAAGCGGAGCGGATCGCTCTCGACCACAGCGATTCTCACTTTGGAGGGATGGGACTGCTCGGATTCGGAGAGTTCCGCGCCTTTCTTTTTTGGTGCAGGAGCCGCCGGAGGAGGAGTTTTTGATCCTGGAACATTCGCCATCCCGTTAGCATACCGAGCTTTGCGAGAAAATACAGTTAAAAATGACAGCTTGATACTGTACGCAGGGACAGGACCGAATGGGCGAACTCCTGTGTGCATAGCGAGCGGAGGTTACTGGCGGTAGTACTAACGGCCCATTGCAGGAATGTACTACCGGCCTGCTACTAAGGAGATTCCCCGTAGGTTACTAGGTGCTAATGTGCATTCCAGATTGCGCAAAGTTGGGGCAGACTGTGTACATCACCTGAACGACAGCTTTTTGGACTGGAGTCTTCTCCGAGCATATTCTCTGGGGGAATAGCGAGGGAGTAGGCAGCGGTCCAGGAACATGGGCCGTGGCTTGACCAACCAGTCCGCTGCGGCCCGTTCTCAACAGCAGCGCTCAGGGCTCCACTGGTCCAGCAGGAGACATGACGCGCCGCCACGTACTCGCCGGATTATTGATCAGCGCCCTTTTGCCAGCAGCAATCCTGGCTGCACCGGCACCAAACGGCTCGCAGGAAATTGCGGGAGGCAATGCGCTGGAAATTCAAAGCCTGGAACTGCAATACCTCGCCACCAAGAATCCCGATCAACGTAAAGAAGCGATCCACGAGTTGAAGGCGCTGATGAAAAACAGTCCGGGGGCTGATGCGGGCGCGCTGAATGCAGCGGTGTCGGCGATGCTGCCGGCAGCGGATTCGGAGGCGGAAGCGGAAGCGTTGCTGGCGA
>Ga0326727_10000683_pt1 | contig 136603 bp, 115 predicted proteins | sample MB2enrmetagenome_FD_207643 | JGI IMG/M metagenome (GOLD analysis project Ga0326727, IMG submission 207643) | Lab enriched peat soil microbial communities from McLean, Ithaca, NY, United States - MB29MY | ecosystem: Environmental > Terrestrial > Soil > Wetlands > Peat | place: USA: New York... | reverse complement strand
AGCTTGACTCAGATGCGGCAATGCCGCATAATCTCTTTGTGAATAAGCCCATGCTGACGGTCGTTGAGACCAGCATCTTCATTCGCAGGGCGGAGAAGCTGCTTTCCGCCGAGGAGCATGAGGAGTTGCTGTTTTATCTCGCGCTTCATCCGCAGTCGGGGGATGAGATTCCGGGCACTGGCGGAGTGCGCAAGGTGCGATTTGCCGCAAAGGGCAAAGGAAAGTCTGGCGGAGTGCGAGTTATTTATTACTTCTACGACGAAGAGAACCCGCTTTACGCGATCTTTCTCTACGGCAAGAACGAACAAGCGAACCTAACGCCAGAGCAAAAGCGGGAGGTTGCGGGCTTCGCTGCGACGATCAAGGCAGCGGCAAAGGTGCGGAGGATCAGACCATGAAACGGAAGAATGTTGCTGGTGAAATTGTCGAGGCTATGCGCGAGTCGGCTGCAATTGCCGAGGGCAAAGCAAAGCCGGCGGCGGTGCATCACTTCCCGTTGCCGCTGGATGTGGATGTGCGCGCCGTGCGGGCCGAGACCGGGCTGAGCAGGGCGGAGTTTGCGCGGCGCTTTGCGCTGGACCCGCGCGCCTTGCAGGATTGGGAACAGGGGCGGCGGCGTCCGGACCGCGCCGCGAGAGCCTATTTGACAGTGATTGCACGACATCCCGAGGCGGTAGTAGAGGCTCTGGCTAGCTGAGGACTGGCCGTCCAGGCGGACGGCGCTTGCGCGCCATGTGGCTCGTAGTCGCCTACCCTTTCGCCGAGTGCGCGAATGGATGTAGCAGCCATACAATTGCGATTGATCAAGGGTGGGCCAGCTGCCGTCGCCTATTTCAGGACGATTGGGCAATAATCGCCGTTGCCCTGTGCGCTCATTTCACAAGTATGATGCTCGCCTTCTCGCGGGATAATCTCTGCGGGAAGGCACTGATCTGGTGAAATAGCATTCGGACTTCTCGGCCCCACCCATAACACAAACCAATTTCTTGGCACGTTTGGATCGACAACTATCCTGGAATGTCGCTTAATTCCCGCTTTTTTGAACGCTTCCATTAGATCGTTGGACTTTGGATTGAATCTATTCCAGTTTTCTTGGTAATTGACTGATAATTGTATATCGATTGTTCGTTCGTCTCCAGCCGGTACGGGTGATGGGCCACTAACAGCCCACCCATTATCGCTGAACATCTTCCGGAATTCTTCGGCATACGCCTTAGTTCTCTCGCCACCCGCGTAATAAATGTGTATTTGCGATCTCCTGTATTTCTTTAATACCGGCTCAATGATCTGGTGTTGGTACTCTGTTATGTGTCTGTCGTCCGACGCTATATCCGACACTGACGGAGGAGGCAGTTCTTTCACTCGCCTAATAGTAAGCTTACCATCCGCAGTTTGATAACTACTCACGTCAAGCCTCCCGGGCATATCTCCTTCGAGCGCCAATAACTCATTACACGAATATTGATCTCCAGACACTAACTTGTACGGTTCTATAAGGTATTTGTCCCGGCAACTCACAATCAGCTCTGGCCAACCATTGTAATTTACTTGAGTGGCAAGCTGAAGCTCATGTTTAATGCTGCCAACTATCAGTCTCTGGGATGACTGCGATTCTCGTGCGACGATGGTAGCAGTATAGTGTTCATCCCATGGGGATGATGGTGTAAACCAAAGAGGCTTTGTTACTAATTGTGTCCCGGGATCGAGCTCCTGGTAAGTTTCTGACACAGTCTTACCAGATTTGTCATCTATTAATTCAACGTAGACGTTATGAAGGACTTGTGGACCGGCAGTCTTGACAAAAAAAGCCCGCCTTTCGCATTCCATCAATTCTTCTGTAGGGGAGAGGTACACGTATGTGCGTTCGCTCGCGAAGGCCAGCCACACAACCAAGAAACAAACCAACACAAGAGGGACCAGCGATAGGATAGGTATACCAATGAGCTTAAGTCGAAAATGCTTTGGCCTAGACTTCTTATTGTTTATCTCATGCCAGACCTCGTATGCCGCCGTGATGAGTTGAACCTCGACGATGAAACACAGAATCCAGGCACCAACCGCCATTCTCGCCCAGATTGTGCTCGCGTTAAAAAGGGCTCGCCCCAGACCTATTGTGATAATGGCCCCTAATAAGTCGATCCATTTCTCCTTTGTAATGCGCAAGATTCCCTTCTGTAATTTGACCAAAACACAATTTAGAAGCGGGAAGGCGTGAATCATTGGCTGGAGGATCATCGTCCACGATTGTACATCGAATCGAATCCGATCCCAAAGCTTATTGAATAATCTAATTTCCACTTGGTCCCCACCCTAGCCGCAAAAACAACTACACGGCGAGGGTGGGGCACCCAGTTTTGTTAATGCGGCGCAAGCCGCGGCTGCTGCATGCAATGCTATTCTTCCTCTTCCTCCACGGGGCGCTTGGCGTTGGCCAGGATTTTTTCGGCGACTAACTGCGGGACGATGTCGTAGTGATCCATCTCCATGCGGTAACTGCCTTTGCCCTGGGTCATAGAAGTTAGCAGCGTGCCATAAGTCAGCATCTCGGCCATGGGAACTTCGGCGTTGATGATGGTTGTCCGGCCCTTGGAGTTGGTGCCCTGGACGCGGCCTCGGCGGCTGCTGAGGTCGCCCATGAGGGTTCCGGCGAACTCGTCGGGGGCTTCGATCTCGACCTTCATGATGGGCTCGAGCAGGCAGGGCTTGGCCGTTTCCATACCCTTGCGGAAGGCGATTCGGCCGGCCATCTTGAAGGAAAGTTCGTTGGAGTCGACGTCATGATAGCTGCCGTCGTAGACGACAGCGCGGAAGTCGACGACCGGGTAGCCGGCGAGATAGCCGCGGGCGGCGGACTCGACGATACCCTTTTCGATTGCCGGGATGAAGTTGCGGGGGATTGCGCCGCCGAAGACTTCGCTGGCGAACTCGAAGCCGCTGCCGCGCGGCAGAGGCTCCATGCGAATTTTGCAATCGCCGAATTGGCCGTGGCCGCCGGTCTGCTTCTTATGGCGTCCCGGCGCCTCGACCTTGGCGCGGATGGTTTCGCGGTAGGGGACCTTGGGCTGCTTGAGTGTGACCTCGGCGTGATAGCGCTTTTTGAGGCGGCTGACGATGGCCTCGATGTGCGGCTGGCCGGCGCCGGCGATGAGGAATTCATTGGTCTGCGGGTCGCGGAAGAAGCGGATGAGCAGGTCCTCCTCCATGAGCTTATGGATGGCGGGAGCGAGCTTGTCTTCATCGGCGCGGGACTTGGGCTCGATGGCGTAAGTCATGGCCGGCTCGGGCAACTTGTGGAGATCGACCTGGATGTCGGAGCCTTTTTGGCCGAGGGTATCGCCGGTGAGGGTGTCACGCAGCTTGGCAACGGCGCCCAGGTCTCCGGCGTGCAGCTCGGGAATCTCAACAGCCTTGCGGCCCTGCATGACACTGAGGTGAGAGAAGCGCTCCGAGCCGCGCCTGGTGTAGTTCTCGACGTTGGCATCGTTTTTGACGACGCCGCTGATGACTTTGAAGAAGCTGATGCGGCCCGCGAATGGGTCGGTCATGGTCTTGAAGATGAACAGGCCCAGCGGCTCGTTGTCGTCGATCTTGCGAGTGGACGAGCCAGCGTCAGGCGAGTCCGGTGTGACTTCAATCGATGGATTGCGAACAGCGATGGGCGCGCGCTCGACAGGCGAAGGCGTGTACTCCTTGATGAAGTCGAGAAGATGATCGAGAGCCATGTTGGCCAGGCCGCTGGAAAAAAGCACGGGGAAGATGCGGTCTTCGCGCACGGCCTCATGCAGCGCGGCGATGAGATGCTCTTTGGTGAGCGTGCCGGTTTCGAAGTACTCCTCCATCAGCTCGTCCTTGCCTTCGGCCACCAATTCGACCAGCGCCTCGTGGCGGGTCTTGGCGTCGGCAGCCAGGCTGGCGGGAATCTCGGCGGAAGCTTTGCCGCGGCCGTCGCCGCCGGAGGTGTACTGCCAGGCCTCCATGGTGACGAGATCGACGACGCCATGAAATCCTTCTGCGCCGGAGATGGGCAGCTGTACAGGCACGCACGTGCGGCCCCAGCGATCGACTATGTTGTCAAGTAGGGCGCTCAACCCCTCGCCGCCCCCGGCCTTGGGGTGGTCCATCTGGTTGACCAGCACGATGCGGGGAACGCCTGCCTCGTCGGCGTAGCGCCAGACGCGCTCGGTGACCGGCTCGATGCCATTCTGCGCGTTCACCAGCACGATGGCCGATTCCGCAGGCAGCAGGGCCGCGCGCGCCTCATGGGTAAACATGTGAAAGCCCGGGGTGTCGATAAGATTTATTTTTACGCCCTGCCACTCGGCAAAGGCCACCGCGTTCTGCATAGTTGCGCCGCGGGCTACTTCCTCTTCGTCATACGCGGTTACAGCCGTGCCGTCTTCGACGCGGCCCTGGGTGGGGGTCATTTTGGCGGCATGCAACAGAGCGGCGATCAGAGTGGTTTTGCCACTGTGCGCATGCCCCACTACAGCGACATTGCGGATCTCACTTCCCTGGTAGGTTTTCATGGTGTTCTCCTCGTATGATTGTGAAATTGTTTCAGAATTTGCGGGATCGAACGGAAGAGGGACAGGGAAAGCATGGGAACGTCCCGTGGGGCGTCCACGCGGCCGAATTGGAGGGCCACAGCTCCCGGTCTTCCGTCTACCTCGTCCATAAAGGATTGAATCGGAAAGGTTTGGACCATATAGGCATAAACCTGGAAGGTCTCGGGCCGGCACCGCGCGGAGAAGGGTAGGACGAATCTGCGTGCGTCACCTGCTACGAAGAGGGATGCTATCACACGCGGAGTGTGAACGTCCTGTGACATGGCGCACCACCTGCGACCCCTGCGGCGGGGCTAACTGCCTTCGGCCTGGAGCGCCACTGGCGCAATACCTGCCCCATCGGCGACAATCACTTTCGTTATGGAAAAACATACCCGCCGTAAATTTCTGATCTCCGCCTCTGCCGTCACGCTGACCGCGGCGGCTTCGCCCTCGCTCATTGCATTGCCAGTCCGCCAGAGGGTCTTCGTCGCCTCCAATGCTCCGGATGGGATTCTGGCTTACGACTGGGACCCGGCCAGTGGCGAACTGGCGCCGGCGGGCGTGGCCGCCAAGATCGCCAACGTCGCCTGGCTCACCTACTCCTGGGAACGGCAGTATCTATTCGCCGCCTCGGATGTTCACAGCTTCAACGGCAAGGCGACTGGCGCGGTGGCCAGCTTCAGGGCGGCGAAGGGAGAGCTGCATCCGCTCTCGGAGCAGAACTCGGCCGGCGTGGGCACCTGCCACCTGGCGCTGGATCATTCTGGGCGCGTGCTGGTGGTGGCCGACTACACCAGCGGCAGCGCGGCCAGCTATCGGGTCACCGCTGGCAAGCTCGGCCCCATTGTGTGGAGCGAACACTACACCGGCCACGGCCCCAACTTGAGCCGCCAGGAGCACGCCCACGCGCACTTTGCCGCCTTCTCGCTCGACAACCGCTTCGTCTACATCAATGATCTGGGCAACGATTGCATTCATATTTACAAACTGAACGCGGCGACAGCCAAGCTGACTCCGGCAGGCCTTTACACGGCGCGTCCGGGAGCGGGGCCGCGCACGCTGCACTTTCACTCCAACTGGCATACGGCCTACTCGGTGAACGAGCTGGATTCGACCGTGGACGTGCTGAAGTGGAATCGCGTCAACGGCAGCTTGACTCTGGTAACGCGGGTTGAACTGCTGCCGGAGGGCTATCATGGACCGACGCGGGCCTGCGACACCATCATCACGCGCAACGGAAGGTTCGTCTATTTTGCCAACCGCGACAATGATTTTCTGATGAGCTTCCATGCCAATCCGGTGACTGGCCAGTTGACGGCGATGGGACGCACGCCATGCGGCGGCAAGTGTCCTCGCAACTTTGCGCTGGACCCTACGGAGCGCTGGATGCTGGTTGCCAATCAGGACTCGAACCTGATCAGCGTCTTCCGGCGCAATCCGCTGACCGGCGAGCTGGCCATGGAGGGAAAGAGCTTTGCGGCCGCGGCGCCGATGAGAATTTTGTTTTAGTGATTAGGTGATAGAAGCCCGAAGCTTCATGCGCTCATCAGGGCGGGGCTGCCGGCAACAGCGTTCTCTTCAGCCGCTGCGGTGACCGGCACGTGGGCTAGTTCCCAGGTGGAGCGGTCCTTCATCATTCGCGAAACCAGCGCGGTGTGCATGGCGTGTCCGGCGCGCTCCGCCACCACGTGGCCCTCAATGCGCCGGCCTGCTAGCGCCAAGTCGCCGATCAGGTCCAGAACCTTGTGGCGCACATACTCGTCGGGAAAACGCAGCGGTCCGTTCTCCGGTCCGGTTGCGCCCAGAATGATGATGCTCTCCGGCCCGGCGCCACGGATCAGGCCCATGTCGCGCAGCTTCTGCTCGTCAGCTTTGTAGCCAAAGGTGCGCGCCGGAGCGATCACGGAACCATACGTCTCTGCTGCCAGATCCACGCGAGCGCTTTGCTGGCCGACGGGCGCGGGAAAGTCGATGGCGTATTCGATGCTGTAGCCGGAGCCGGGATAGACCCCGATAAACTTGTTCCCTTCGCGCACCTCGACCGGGCGCAGTACCCGAACCGTCTCACGGCGCCGCCGCTGGTTGCGGATGCCCACCCTCAGAAAGGCCTCGACGTAAGGCAGGGCGCTTCCGTCCAGAATAGGAAGCTCCAGGTTGTCCAGCTCCGCAATTACGTTGTCCACGCCCATGCCGATGAGCGCCGAGAGTAGATGCTCCGTAGTGGAAATCAGCACGCCTTGACGCATCAAGCTGGTGGCATAGCTAACCTTGGCCACATAGCGGCCGATGGCGGGAATCTCAAAGTTGTCGAGATCCGTGCGGCGAAAGACGATACCCGAGCCTGCCGGCGCGGACAAAAGGCGCAGATGCACTGGCGCGCCGGAGTGCAGCCCCACACCGTCGAACTCCAGAGGCGCGGCAATCGTCTGTTCCAGATGCGCGGGATTCAGGTGCGCATGATTGGTCAAAATACCTTCTTCCAAGGCAATAAACCCGTGCACAACCTAAATCTTAGCCGCCAGGAGCCATCCCCGTCATGTGGCATATTTGCCACACTTTGCGTCTGATGAGCCATTTATCACGTCGGGACTGCCTAAAATCCGGTTCAGTAAAAAAGCCCAGCCTGGGGTGGCTGGGCTTTAGGTCATTGAGAAACAATGGCTTTTACGGAGCAACCGACTGCGTCGAATAGTTGCCGTGGGGAACGCCAATAACCGCTGTGGGATGGAATCCGGTGAGATATGGCGTGGCCTGGGTTTGGCTCAGCGCGCCTGAAGTCGGGTCCAGGATGAAGCCGGAGACGGAGTTTCCCAGGTAATTAGCGGTATAGACAAACCGGCCCACCGCCGGATCGATGGTGACAGCGACCGGCTGGGTGTCAGTCGAATTGGCGCCTGCGCCGGCGGTAGGGCTCACCGAGATAGTGGGAGCTCCGGTGGCCAGGTTTAGTGAGTAAGGCGAAACCGTGGAATCCAGCGAGTTGGTGACATAGACGAACTTGCCGCGTGGATCGATGGTCACCGCGGAGGGTTCGTCCCCTGTTCTGTAGGGACCACCGGACATGAAGCTCAGCGTGCTGCTGCTCAAGATCGTATAGCCGATCAACTGGTTGGAGGCGTAGTCGGTGACGTAGGCAAAGCGGTCGGTGGGATCGGTGGCAATGGCCGTGGGCTTGATGCCGGCTTCAATGGGATTGGCAAGTGCGGTCAAAACTCCGCCCGAGCCGACGGTATAACCAAAGACCCAGCCGGGGTTGGCGCAGCCGTTGGATGGGCAAGTGATGGTTGTGCCGGGATTGTAGGCCGATTGGTCATAAGCCGTGACGTAGACAGCCGCATTGTTGGCCAGCACGGAAAGCCCGGTGGGAATCAGGGTATCGCCGCTATAGGCGGCGTAGGCGCCGTAGAGACTGAGGGTATTTGTGGAAACCGCGGCGCCGATTGTGCCACTGGAAAGAGGATAGGCCGTAAGCTTAGCGGGAATGGGTCCGGAAAGAACATACAGGTAAGTATTAGCTTGGTTAACGGCTATGGCAACGGGCGTACCGGTAGCGGTGATCGTGTCCTTAGAGGTCAGTTCACCGTGAAGGCCGAGGGTGAAATGGACAATGGAGCCGTTACCCGCATTGGCGACGTAAAGATTCTCATAGTCGGAGGTGATGGCCATGGAAACCGGGTTCACACCGCCCGAGGATACGGTAGGTGCTCCCGTGCGCAATGCGCCGGACTGGGCGTCCACCGCGTAGGTCTCGATCTGCCCGGCGCTCGATGTCCCCGAACCTGCGGAACTGGCCACGAAAATATAATCGATGGTTGTGATGGCGCAGGCAGAGAAAAGGGTGGCCACCAGAAGGCCAATGGAAGAGACCAGAAAAAGCTGGCTCAATTTGCTGAACTTCATGCGCTTCCTTCGTCGTGGGCTAGTCGTTTGCGAGCCCATAGAAAACTGGTTAAGTTGCCCCGTATGCATTGTAAAAGCCCGGTACGGGGTGTTGCTAGAGTGCCCGGCAGTGGGTTGTTTACCTGCATCATTATTGCGCGCTGCCGTGCGGAACCGCGGCCACGGCCGTCGGATTGGCGTTGGACTTGTAAGGCGAAAGCTGCGCGTTGACGAGCGTGCCGGCGGTGGAGCTCAACTCAAAGTCTGAGACCGTACCGCTGACCCCGCCGGGACTGAAGTTGGCTGTGAAAACAAAGTGATTGGTCGATGGGTCGATGCCCATGGCTACCGGATCAACTCCCGCGGCGTAGGTGCCAATGCGGGTGAGAGCACCGCTGCTGATGGAATAGGCGGATACGTTGCCGTCCAACGAGTTAGCCACATAGGCATACGGGTAGATGGGATCGACGACGATGGCAGAGGGTTGATCGCCCGCCGAGAAGGGGCTGCCGCTCAATGGAGTCAGGAGTCCGGAGGCAAATAAGTAGCCGCGAACATTGCCGCTGGCGAAATCCGTCGCGTAAACGTAGGTGCTGGTGGAATCGCTGGCTATGGCGGATGGATGAACACCCGCGGCAAATGGCACGCCGCCATTAAGGGGAGTGAGCGCGCCGCTAGAGCCGATCAAGAAGCCAAAGACATAACCTACATTGGGCGTCACAGAGGCGTCATAGGCTGTAACGAAGAGGGCAGCGCCCGATTTCAGCACGTTAATCGCCGTGGGCGTGATGACGTGCTTGGGGTAGCTGGGCAGGATCAGCGGCCAGTAGTCCGTGCCTATGCTCGTATTGGTTAAAGGCGTTCCCGGCGCGCCGGCGGGGGTAGGGTTGGAGCCGGTGGTGGCGGGCTGAAGAGGAAAGACACCCACCGACCCCTGACAGGGGTCTGCGTTGGAGCAGGTGGGCAAAGGTTGATAAGTATCCACGACGAACAGGTTCGTCCCGCTCACGGCAACGGCCAACGGGTAAATCCCCGGCGTGTTCACGGTGTTCTGTGGATAGAGCTTGCCGTCGTCGCCAACCAAAAACTGTACGATGGTGTTGTCGTCCTGATTGACCACGTAAAGCATGGTGTTGTCGGAAGAGACGGCTTCGGCCACCGGATTGCGCCCTCCAGAGGGGAAAGGCGAGCTGGGAATCTGGCGCATATAGCCGGAGACCCCGTTGATCTCGAAGACATCGATCTCTCCGTAGTTATTGGGTCCCGCGGCCTTGGAGCTGGTCACATAAACGAAATCCACGGTGGCCGTGCCGCAAGCGGTGATCAGAACTGCCGTCAGGAGGCTGGCCGCGGAGACCAACAGGAGCTGTCTCGATTTGTTGAACTTCATGCGCATCTTTCGTCAGTAGGCCAAAGGCTCTGGCCTCTAAAAAATCAGTTTGGAATCGAACCCCAGGGCGCCCCGGAAAACATCGCGTCCTCAAATTCGGCTGCGTTCTTGAGCACTGCGGGTCAATCATTGTCTGGCGTTGCCTGGAGCGGGGGCCATCCTCCGCTTCAGGCGCATCTGCATCATACGGCGGTTCAGTTGGTGCGCCCATCCACCAGGCACCAGGTGGGCGGCCCGGTCAGCGAATATTGGGAAGGCGCCTTGGTCGTCTGGTTGAGCGGCCTGAGGGTGCCGGCGTTTTCGTCGATAGACTGACCGGATACGCTGGAATCGTTAAAGTTGGCCGTATAGAAGTACTGATTCGAGGGATCCTCGACCAGGCACTGCGGGCCTGACCCAGAGCCAAAGCCGATGGGCGTGCCTGCCATTTCGGTGGGCTGAAACGGACTGTTGATCACGTAGCCGGCAATCCCGCTCTGAGCCGTTCCCAAGCCGGGGGGCGGGGTGTTGTTCCCCTGGTTGGCCACGTAGAACCACTTCGCCTTGTTTTCCTGCACCAGATAAATGGGGTTGTATTGGTTGGGATCATCGGGAATGGGGCCGCTGACAGCTGCCAGCAACGCACCACCGCTGCCCACCGTGTAAGGCAGAATCTGGCTGGCCGCATTGGTGGTATTGGGATTGGGCGATTCATTGTCCAACACGAAGATATAACCGCCAGCGGATACGATGGCCGTTCCCTGCGCGATGCTCAGCGGCTGGACGCTGTTCTGGCTCACCGTCAACTGCCCGTTGGTGGAGCTCTGAGAATAGGGATACACGGTTGAGCCGCAGGAATACGGATAGGTTGAGGCGAGTTCAGCGGCTGTTGTGCAAGGCGCAGCCGCGGTGGTAGTTGGCTTCCCGCTTAGTATGAGGATGGATCCATTGCTCAACACAAAGTCCACGGGATTGGTTGGAACCGGGAAGTAGGTCAGCGGTGTTCCGCCGCCTGCCGCGGTCACCTGGTTATTAAGGATCAGTTGCAGCCGTCCGGTGGTTGAGTTGATCGAAAAAGCGGTAATGTCGCCGCAGGTTGTGGCCCCGGTCAGGGCGGCAGCGCAATTGGGGTTTGGGTTAGTCGAACTGGACGGAAGGCCGTTGTAAAGAGAATCGTGTTCCAGAACGTAGATGTAGGATCCCGAGTTATCGGTGATCATGCGGAACGGGTTCAAACCTTGCGTGTAGAAGGTCTCCTGCGGCGTAAGGATGCCGTTGGCGCCGATGGCGTACTGCGTGATGTTGGCGTTCTGGCAGGGATACTGCGTAGTGCAGATGGAGCTTCCCGCCGGGTTGCTGCTGACGCCCCGATTAAGAACATAAAGAAAGCGGCTTCCTGTGAGCAGGACGGCTCGAACCGGGTTGGCGCCGCCGGAGGAGACAGGCAGCCCGTTGATGTTCGTCAACTGACCTGTATTGTGATCAATCTTGAAGCCGGAGACGATGCCGTTGCCGGAAGGCGTGGCCGTTACCGTCCCTGTCACATACAAATAGCCGACCGAATAATCCTGGATGCAAGACGTAAGGCTGAAAACGACGCCAGCTGAAAGGGCGCTTATCAGAAGGGCCTTGCCGAATTTCGTAAACTTCATGCGATTCCTTCATCCTGGTCAGGCGTGCGCCGCCAAGTTTGCTAGTTCCACAGCAGAGCTGGGTTGGGATGGGTCCCTGTTGCATTGTAAAAGCCCAGGGTGGGTTGTGCCTAGTTTTGGCCAAAGACTGGGCAAAACAGTGCATTTTCCTTGGCCGACCTGCATAGGAAGCAGCGGAAAACCCTCGCTTTCCCGTCTGGCCGGCATGGTTTCATGGTCAATGCTGGGATTTGGACTCCCGGATGGAGGGAACGTCAACCTGGTTTACCGGTAAAGTGGTCTCCCCTGCAGGCCTGATCTGTCCTGATAGCCGCGGCCACTGCTCAGGAGCCGTAGCAAGCCACGGCTCCTGAGCAGGGATAAAGTGTCTACCAGACCCGGCAGGATGTCGCCGGATACATGGGCTGGCCCTTGGTGCAGCCAAAGGCCTTGCCGAATTGATCGAAGTTCTGCACCGAGCCGTTGGTGCGCCAGCGGCCAGGAGAGTGAGGGTCCGTCAATGCTGCCTGGCGGGCCGACTGCTCGGTCTGATTCTGGCACCACACCTGAGCAAAGCCCAGGAAGTAGCGCTGCGCCTCGGTGTAGCCATCGATTTTATCGTTGATGCTCTTGCCCTGCGCCGCGAGTGTGTCCAGCAGCGCCATGTAAGCGATGCGCAGGCCGCCGTTGTCGGCCGTGTTCTCGCCCAGGGTGAGCTTGCCGTTCAGTTTCTGCGCGGCCACGTCGTCATGCGCCGGAGCGGCTTCAAAACCGCTGTATTCGTTGGCCACGCAGTCGGTCCGCTCGGTGAAGGCCTTGCGGTCCTCGGCCGTCTGCCACTCGCGCAGATTGCCCCGCCCGTCGTACTGCGAGCCCTCGTCGTCGAATCCGTGAGTCATCTCGTGACCAATCACTACCCCGATGCCGCCGAAGTTCACTGCTGGATCAATGGTGAAGTCAAAGAATGGCGGCTGCAGGATGCCGGCCGGAAAGTTGATGTCGTTGAACGAAGGGTCGTAGTAGGCGTTGACCGTGGGCGGCGTCATGCCCCACTCTTTTTCGTCCACCGGCTTACCCAGGTGGTCCAGGTTCCAGTTCCGCTCGAAGACCGCGCTGCGGCGCAGGTTGCCGATAAGGTCGTCGCGTTCCACCTTCAGGGCCCGGTAATCGCGCCACTTCTCCGGGTAGCCGATCTTGTTGCGGATCATCGCGAGCTTTTCTTCCGCCGCCTTCTTGGTGGCGTCGCTCATCCAGGGCAGGGTCTTGATGTCGTCGCCCAAACTCTTCTCCAGAGCGGCCACTAACTGGTCCATGCTGGCCTTGGCCGCGGGCGGAAAGTTCTTCTTCACCCAGTCCTGACCCACCGCTTCGCCCAGCGCGTTGTCGGTCATGCTGGTGCACTGCTTCCAACGCGGCGTCGGTTCCTTCTGGCCCCTGAGGGTCTTGCCGAAAAAGGCGAAGTTCTCGTCGAAGAAGGCCTTGGGCAGGTTGGTTGTCGCGCCATGCAGCGCGTGCCAGCGGAAGTACGACTTCCAGGATTCAATCGGCTCCTTGGCGATCAATTCACTCAGCCCTTTGAAAAAATCAGGCGTGGCTACGTTCAGCGTCTCGAAGGGGCGTATCTTCACGTCCTTAAAATAAATCGAGTAATCGAAATCCGGGGTCAGCTTTTGAAAGTCGGCCACCGTATAGATGTGGTAGCGGTTCTCCGGCTCGCGCAGGTCGGTGCGGCTGGTGGAAGCCTTGGCCAGAGTAGTCTCAATCTCCAGAACCGCCGCTGCCTCCTTGGCCGCCTGTTCTGGCGTATCGCCAGCCAGCGTGAACATCCTGGTCACATGTTCGACGTACTGCTTGCGGATCTCCTGGAAGCGCTTGTTGTCCACAATGTAGTAGTCGCGGTCGGGCAGAGAGAGCCCGCCCTGTCCAATCGAGGCAATCTGCTTGGAGGAGTCCTTGTCGTCCTGCTCCACGCCAAAGCGGAACAGCGGCGCCTCACTGCCCTCGGCCTCCAACTCGCCCATCAGTGTAGCCAGCTTGTGGGTATCCTTGAGAGCGGCGATGCGCTTGAAGGCAGGTTCCAGTGGCTTCAGGCCCTTTTGCTCGATCAGGCCGGTGTTCATGCAGGCGGCAAAGTAGTTGCCATATTGCTTTTCCAGCGGGGTCGTGGGGTTCGAGGCCGCGGCGTCCAACTCCTGCCACAGCAGGTAGCGGTTGCGCTCTTGCAGCAGCGAGAAGGAACGCGCCCAGCGCACCTGGTCGGCCGGAAGGGGGTTGCTCTTGACCCAGTTGCCGCAGGCGTATTGGTAGAAATCCGTACACGGATCGGCGCTCTTGTCGATAGCCGCCAGATCGAAGCTTTTGACGACGACTGGGGGCGCGGGCTTCTGTGTATCAGATGCGGGAGCGGTCTGAGCCAGAGCGGTTCCGCCCAGGAAAATCAGGATAGGCACATATCGAAAACGGTTCATATTTGTCCTCTTGGTGATGTGATCTGCCGGCCACGCCCATCGGCTGGAAAAACGTCAGTGGATGAAGGCCAGAATCAAATTCCGAGCAGCTGGTTCGCGCAAACTGCGTCGCCTAGCAGCCTATCACTTTTAGCTAAGGATGATGAAGGCGCCGCTTCTCAGCATTCCGGAATCCAGCCTTGAGGCAGGGTTTTTTGCTAAACTCCGCTTGCAGTTCTTTTTGGAGGTTTACCTATGTTCAAACGGCAATATCTTGTCCTGACGTTGCTGTTCGCCGCCGTCGCGGTCACGCTCTCTGCCCAACCGGCCCCCAAACCCACGCGCACTCTCGTCCGCGCAGGCCACCTGCTCGATGTAAAGACTGGCAAACTACTCGATGCCCAGACTGTCGTGGTGGTGGGCGACACCATCCAATCCATCGCGCCCAGCGCTCAACTCCCCGCGCAGCAGGGCGATACAGTGGTTGATCTGAGCGGCCTTACGGTGCTACCCGGCCTGATCGACGTGCATACTCACCTGACGATGGACACCATCTTCGATCCCTATCACGAGCTATTGGGAACCGACGCCAAGGAGGCTATCAACGGGGTGGTGAATGCCCGCACCACGCTGCTGGCCGGCATCACCTCGGTGCGCAACGTCGGCGCCGGCGGCTACTCCGATGTGGACCTGCGCGACGCCATCAACTCCGGCCAGATTGTTGGGCCGCACTTGCTGGTGAGCGGGCCGGCCTTGAGCATCACCGGCGGCCATTGCGATAACAACCTGCTGCCCTTCAAATACCATGCCATGGAAGACGGCGTAGCCGACGGCATCGCCCAGGTACAGCACCAGGTCCGGCAGAACATCAAATACGGCGTCGACTTGATCAAGATCTGCGCCACCGGCGGCGTCATGTCCAAGGGCGACGATCCCCAGGCCTCGCAGTACACCCTCGAAGAGATGCGCGCCATTGTGGCCGACGCCCACCGCCTGGGCCGCAAAGTCGCCGCGCACGCTCACGGAGCCCAGGGAATCCTCTGGGCCAGCATGGCCGGCGTGGATTCAATCGAGCACGGCAGTTACATCAACGACGAAGGCATTGCCGAGCTGAAGAAAAACGGCACCTATCTCGTTCCCACCCTCTATCTGGAAGACTGGATAGTGGAAAACGGCCACCTGCCGCCCTACTCGCATAAAAAAATGGTTGAGATAAGCGCAGTGGCCAAGGGCAATATCAAGCGCGCCATCGATGCCGGCGTCAAGATCGCCATGGGCACCGACGCCGCCGTCTATCCGCACGGGCTCAATGCCCACGAGTTGGATGTCTACGTCAACCAACTCGGCATGGCCCCGCTGGCCGCTCTGCAAACCGCCACCATCAACGCCGCCGACCTCATGGGCTGGAGCGCCAAGACCGGCACTCTGGAAGCCGGAAAATGGGCCGACCTCATCGCCGTCGAGAAGAACCCCATCGACGATGTGCGCACCTTGCAGAATGTGAAGTTCGTGATGAAGGCGGGGGTGGTTTACAAGAACGACGCGAAATAAGACTCTTCGCTGGCCAGCTTGACAAATGTACAGGAAAGCTGTACGTTTAATCCAAGGTGATTTTGCGATGGCTATCGAGACTACTTATACCTCGCTCAGAGAGAATCTGGCGACTTTCCTTGACCGTGTAACAGACGACCGGGAAGTCGTGGTGGTGAAGAGACGGCGCGGCCAGCCGGATGTGGCGATTATCGCCGCCGATGAACTGGCGAGTCTGGAGGAGACTGCGTATCTGCTGCGCTCGCCAGCCAACGCCAGGAGGCTGACGCAGGCTCTTGCTGAGTCGAAAGCAAACGACAAGAGGAAAGCTCCAGGAAAGCCAGCAGCAGCCGCTCTTGAGGAATTGCGCCGTTCTGCCGGGCTTTGATCGCTTCCTGTTGCGCAAGAGTAATTGATACCCATGAGCGCCAAAATCGAACGTCGTGTCGACTTCCTTCCAAAGTTTCGGGAAGACCTTGCTTGGTGGGTCAAGAATGACCGGCAAGCGGCGCTGAAAACACTCGAACTGGTCGAGTCTGTTCTCGCCGATCCATTCGCAGGGATCGGCAAGCCCGAGCCTATGCGACGTGAGTATGCCGGTTGTTGGAGCCGGAGAATTACGCGGGAGCACCGCTTGGTTTACCGCGTGACCGCCGACCGAATTGATTTCCTGCAGGCGCGATATCACTACGAGTAGGAATAGGAACCAGGAATCCCTCAGCGCCTTCTAAATTGGCGACCGCTCCAAGAGTTGAAAGAATTCGATTCGCGGTCAGACAACGAATTTTCACATTCCATGTCCGCCGCCCACATAGATTTTCTGTCCAGTGAGCCAGCGGGCTTGATGCGACGCAAGAAAGACGATAACGTCTGCGACATCCTCGGGTTTGCCCACTCTGCCGAGCGGGATCGTCGGCAGTATCTCGCGCTCCAGTTCCGGGGTAATCCAACCTGTCTGCACCGGCCCCAGCGAGACTACGTTGACAGTGATTCCAAACTTGCCCAGCTCGCTTGCTGCACTCCGTGTGTAGCTCTCCAGCGCAAATTTACTTGCCCCATACGAGACCTCGGATGGAAAGCGCTCGGCTCCGGCGGTGCTCACGTTCACGATCCGGCCCCATTGTGCTCCCCGCGCGATATGCCTGCGGGCAAACTCCGCCATGGTCAGCGCTGCCGCGCGAGTATTGACGGCGAATAATCGATCGATGGCCGCGGCGGTGATGGATGCGGGGCGATCCGTCCACAACTCGACGAGCTTGTTGCTTAGTTCGGCGCCTGGCGGAACAAACGTATCCGCTTCCCAATGCGCCGCGTTGTTTACGAGAATTTCCACCGGCCCGAGCAAGCGCTCCGCTTGGTCGAACAATTTGGGAATCGTGCTCGCGTCCGCGAGATCGCATTCCCATGCGTGCGCCTCCGCACCATGCTCGTGAATCTCGGCAACCACTTCATCGGCGGATTTCGCCACCTGGGAGCGGTAGAACGACATACCCGGTGTGCCAGCCTTATCCACTCCTTCGCGGCTCACACCGGCGGCCTCTTGCCGAAAATAATGCAGAAACACTCTGCATCCCTGCGCGGCAAAGGCTCGCGCCACACCCGCGCCGATTCCATGTGGATTATTAGCGCCGGTGATCAAAACGACTTTTCCCTTGAGTCCTGAGTCAATCATGACGTTTTGGGAAAAGTATACGCCCGAAAGATGCGCTTGTAGGCAAGGCGGAGCCGCTCAAGTTTCTGCAAGCGCGGTATCACTACGAATGAACCTGAGATATAGCCCTCACGGCTGAAACACCAGCCGCACTCCGCGTTCCGGGCTGTTCCAGAGCGCCTCGACCTCGCTGAGCGGGGCGATCTTTACGCTGAACTGGAAAGGTTCGGTGGCGGCGGAATGGAAGAACTCGCCGATGGCGGCCTTGATCTGGTCAAGCGAGGCGCTGCCGAAGCCGCTGCCCAGCAGTTCCACTCCCGAACTACGCAACGTGGCGGCGTTTAATGTGATGGTTGGACCGGCGCTGGAGCCGATCTGGACAAAGCGCACCCGAGATCCGGCTTTGCTCAGGCCCTTTTGCGCAATGGCCTTGAGCGCGCTTTCGGCGGGCTGGCCCCAAAGGTAGTCGAGCACCACATCCACGCCCTCGCCTGCGAACTCGGTGCGGAAGGCGGCGACCAGCGCATCCTGCTCCTGATCAAGCGAGATGACGGCATCCGCGCCCAGCGTCTTCAGGCTTGCGAGTGCCTGCGGATTGCGGCCCGCGCCAACCACACGGCGTGCGCCCCGGCGTTTCGCAATCTGCACTGCAAGCTGCCCGGCAACGCCTGTAGCGCCCAGAATGAGCACGCTTTCCCCCGCAACGAACTTCGCCCGCCCGCCGAGCGCAACCCACGAAGACATCCCCGGGTTAGCTATCCCCGCCGCAGTCGCGTCATCAAGGCCATCGGGGAGCGGAATGCACATCCAGGTGGACGCCAGAGACCGCTCCGCGAAGGTGCCGTAAGGCGAGCGCGCGCTGCCGAAGAGCACGCGCTTGCCGTCCTCCAGCCGCCCCACGCCGTCCACTCCGGGCACAAAGGGCAGTTCTCCCGCGCTGCCGTAGTGAGTCCCATTGGCCAGTGACTTGACAATCGGGTGCAGCCCGGCCGCGGTAACCGTCACAAGGACCTCGCCCGTTTCCGGGACTGGGTCAGGGAAGGTGGTGTAGGACGGTGGGGCATCGAAAGCGCGGACGACGGCAGCACGCATGGGAATTCTCCTTAGGCGTTTCGAGTTTTTGATGTGGTTGTGGCAGAGAAGGTCGCAAAGTTGACTGGGCTTCTCGAGAATAACAGCAAAAGCTGGGACCAAGTTTCTTCGAGGGGCTAGCCCTCTACTCCGAACTTTACATCCCGCCCCGCGCCCTGCCACACTGGTATGTGGCCACCCAAACCATCGTCATCCTCGATTTCGGTTCGCAGTATACGCAACTGATCGCGCGGCGCGTTCGCGAGCAGAATGTCTTCTCTGTGGTGCTGCCCTGCACCGCGCCTCTCGCCGAGATCAAGGCGCTCAAGCCGCTCGGCCTCGTCCTCTCCGGCGGACCGTCGTCTGTGTACGACGCTGACGCGCCGGCCGCCGACCCAAAATTCCTTGAGTTGGGCGTGCCGGTGCTGGGCATTTGCTACGGGTTGCATTTCATCGTCCACCATCTGGGCGGCAAAGTGCGCTCCGGCGCCAAGCACGAGTACGGCCACGCGGAAGTCACCATCGAGGACAGCGCATCGCCGTTATTTGCCGAAGTGCCGAAGACTCTTCAGGTCTGGATGAGCCACGGCGATGAGGCGCTGGAGTTGCCAGCGGGTTTCAGGCGCATCGCCGTATCCGCCAATGCACTGGCGGGAATCGAAAATGCCCAGCGCCGCATCTGGGCCGTGCAGTTTCACCCCGAAGTGCATCACACGCCGCTGGGACCGCAGATCATCAAGAACTTTGTCTTCAATATTTGCGGCGCGCGCGGCGACTGGACTCCGGCGCACTTTATCGAAACCACAGTAACCACGATTCGCGAGAAGGTCGGCAAGGGGCACGTCATCTGCGGCCTCTCCGGCGGCGTGGATTCGTCGGTGGCCGCAGTTCTGGTGCACCGAGCCATCGGCAGCCAGCTCACTTGCATCTTTGTCAACAACGGCGTGCTGCGCAAAAATGAATTTCAAAACGTGCAGAAGAATCTGCGCGAAAAGTTGGGTCTGAATATTGTCGCCGTGGACGCCAGCGAGCGATTCCTCAAGCAACTTGCCGGGGTCATCGATCCGGAGACCAAAAGAAAACGAATCGGCGCCGAATTCATCGCCGTCTTCGACGACGAGGCCACGCGCATCGCCAAAGAAACCGGCGGAGTGGAGTGGCTGGTGCAGGGCACGCTCTACCCCGACGTGATCGAGTCATCCAGCGTGAAAGGCCCCAGCCAGACCATCAAGAGCCACCACAACGTGGGCGGCCTGCCGCTGGGAATGAAGCTCAAACTCATTGAGCCGTTGCGGGATCTCTTCAAAGATGAAGTCCGGCGCATCGGCCGCGACCTTCAGATGCCGGAAGAGATTCTCGGCCGTCAGCCGTTTCCCGGCCCCGGCCTCGCCGTGCGCATCCTGGGCGAAGTCACTCGGGAGCGCGTGGCGCTCTTGCAGGAGGCCGACGAGATCGTGGTCGCCGAGATCAAGGCTGCCGGGCTTTACTCCTCCATCTGGCAAAGCTTTGCCGTGCTGCTGCCGGTGATGAGCGTGGGCGTGATGGGCGACCAGCGCACCTACGCCTACACCGCCGCAGTGCGTGCCGTGCATTCGGAAGACGGCATGACCGCCGACTGGACTCCTCTGCCCTACGAGGTGCTCAAGCGCATCAGCAGCCGCATCGTCAACGAGGTACGCGGCATCAACCGCGTGGTTTACGACATCACCTCGAAGCCCCCCGGCACGATCGAGTGGGAGTGAGGACTAGCCATCCAGGCAGGCGCGCCTTCGGCGCCATTCGCTGTGGAATAAAAAACCGAAACATGCAGCAATGCAAGCCGGACAGGCGCTCACAACGCTCCGGCCAATTTGTAATTCTGATAGGAAGCGTAAAACAAAGTGTGACGGGTGGTGTGGGTGGCGTTGTCGTTGTCGCCATTGGGAACCGCCTCCATGGCTGTTATGCTGTCGCGGGGAAGCTGATATACCTTGCCGGCGACCAGTACGGAACCATAATCGATTCGCCTGTCTTCCCTGAGAACGAGGTCCGTGGGCTTCATCTCAGCACGGGTGATGATGCGAACCACAAGGCCCGTCTCCGGACTGATGAACAACTCGCCGTGGTAGCCTACAACCTTTTTGAAAGGTTCCCAGGTGCTGACCGACTGGATGGACCCGACCGTCATCACCAGCGACACGCTTGCGACATTAGTTGCTGTAGTGGTCTTCGGAAAGCAGCAGTAACTCACATCGAAGTGGGATTTTTCCTTGTCCACGGCGAAGGAAAATACCGCGGTCTGCCTGCCGTCAATCATCTGCCAGCGCAGCCAGCCGATCTTACCCGAGGACGAGGCTTCAAGAAATATGGCGCTCAGATTGGTTCCCGGATCGCCCTCTGAAATCTCTCCGTTCTCACCCCACTTCGTCTTTGCCCTGGATTCGGCGGCCTGCTCGACGCCCTTGTCGGTTTCCACTTGAACAACTTGATTGTCGACCAGCAGGATTGGACTGAGAAGCATATTGTTGTTATGAAATCCGATACTGTCTGTGGTTATGACATGGTCCTCGAAGCGTAGCGTGGGTTTGGTGACCGATAGATGAGGATTCTGCACATAAACCCTGGACGCGAAATCGGCAGCTTTAGTAAGGATGGCTTGTTGCGCGGCTGCGTCGGGCGCGGGAGTAGCGGGGAGATCTGTAGCAGGAGGCGCAAGAAATGCGCTTTGATCCTTCAGAAGTTCAATCCGCAAACTGGAGTGCGGTCCGGGAAGGTAACTTTTCAGGCTGTTGGCTGCGCTGCGTGTGAGCTCTTCGTTTAGTTCAATCTCTTTGAGCTGGTTGTCTACCTCTTCGTCGGTCTTATTGGATTGCTGCATGGAAATAAGCAAATCCTTGAGTTGTTTTACAGTTACTTTCCTGGCTGCCCACGCGGGCGAAGCTGCCATCAGCAGCACGAGAATCCATCCCAACCGTTTCATGTGCTTATTCCTCCGGAAAATTGCGCTGGCTGCGAGTATACATATCTGCCGCCACGCTTGATTTTGACATAGGAGCATTTTGAAGAGGCGATTGCGTTTGCCGGCTTCGGCACTCTGCTCCCTGCATGCATTCCAGTAGAGATCTTCCGCGAAATGTATACAATGCTATACCTGCTACCTGCCTGTTTCGCCAGGGTTAAATCTGCCCCTTGCGCTACCGAACTCAATGTCCTGCCAGAGCTTACAACAGCCTGCTATGCGGCTCCAAGCGCCTCACCGCCGGAAAGTAGGAGGGGTTACTCGCCGTTACATTACGCTTTTCTCCGGCCCCACGAACGTTAAATGCTCGAAAACCAATCATTAATCGCTAGCATTACAATCAGTCCGGTGACAGAAACGATGGCAACTGAAGGCCCAGAGCCGGTCGATATTGAAGCACAACGCACGGATGTGGACGCGGTGCTTACTCCCGTTTTTCCACGCGCAGCGTTACATCGACAGTGTGAGTATCGATATTTTTAGTCAACTCGTATTTGCAGTTAGCGGAGGCGAAGGTTCGTCCCAGCGAAGTATCTCCCTGCGTGTAATAGTAGTCGTTAATCGCTTTCTCGCTGAAGACCGCGCCGGTGGGCATCTTCCAGGCGCCCCACATCGCTGCACGTAGATCTTCGGCGCTGTTTTGAATAGTCAGCTTGCCCATCGTATAAACTGGTCCCGGCTTAACCTCCAAGGTGTAATTGACGTTGCCCGCGGTTTCATCGTACTGAGGATGCGGCGTGATAACACAATCCTGGTAGCCTTTAGATTTGTATTGTCCCGCGACATAGAGTAAGGCGGATCGAAGAGTCAGCCCTCCCTTGACGGACAACGAAGTCTCGACCTTATTCGTCATGAGTCCAGCGGTCTTGTTGATCATCTCCAGCGTCAGCAACTCGCCCGACGGCAAATAGATAGAGCCCAGATTATAATGCCGACCTTCCTCGATGGTCACGTTAAAGGGAATGTCGATTGCCTGGCTGCCGGCCATCGGATTGCCCGATTGCTCAACATGAACTTTGGCGGACACATAGCCTTCATCGGTGTACAACAAAACAAATGCGCGCTCGATATTGCCCTTCGAATTTTCCGTGTCGTAATCCGTCTTCGTTTCGCGATTCACAATAAGTTTGACTTGAGCCTGCATCTCCGGCGAGACGCCTTCCAAATGAATCTCGCCTACCCGAACCGGCGGATCGGAAATGGCGTAGCTTATGGCGGTGACTTCATGCAGCTGTTGGTCGGTGTAGGGCTTGGCCGTTACGTTAGCCTTGATGCCTTTTGCCGCAAGCATCTCTTCCAGGGCCTGGCGCACATCTTCCGTCAGACCTCTCTCGGCCGGCACTTTGCCGTGATAAAGCGGTATACGGTCGTGCAGCGCAGCGTCCAGCACCTTGCCCGGCGCAAGCGGCAGGTTCTCCAAGCGCACTGGATAAAGTTCGGTGTGCGGAACCAGGGTAAAGACAAGGTCTACCCCATCGAACTTGAAGGCTAGAGTCTCGAAGACCCCGGTGTCCATCAGCTTTTGGGAGTGGCCATTCAACTCGGCATAATCCAGGACCGTGCCCACTTTCAGCCCCGCGGCGGCCAGCAGCTCCTGGTCGGAGTACTCCGGTGCGCCCTTGAACTGGATGGTCTTAGGCTGAAACTTCTGCGCGTTGACGGGTTGGCCGGACGCAAAAAGAACCACGGCTATCAGGAGCAGAAAAAACGTGCGTTTCATGGTAGGGACAGAGTAGCAAAGCAGCGGCTCGAGCGGGAAGGCGCATGAGGTGCGGCCAGACCGCGTTTGCACGCATGAACTTCTTTCATAATGCTGAAGCCCGCGGCTCCCTCCGGAATGGCGTTTGCATTCTATGCGCCGGCAGCTTACCAGCCAGCCGACAGATGGCTCCGGAAGAACTCCAGCGATCTTTCCAGCCCCTCTTTGAGAGTGATGCGCGGCTCCCAACCGAGCAGGGTACGAGCTTTGGTGATGTCCGGGCAGCGGCGGGAGGGGTCGTCAACGGGCAGGGCTCTCAGGCTCAGTTCGCTTTTGGAACCGGTCACTTCGAGGATTAACTGAGCCGCTTCGAGAACTGTGATCTCATCGGGATTGCCGATATTGACCGGCAGGTGTTCCTCGGAGCGGGAGAGAAGCAGAATGCCATCGATCAGGTCGTCCACATAACAAAAGCTGCGCGTCTGTTTGCCATCGCCATAAATTGTCAGCGCTTGGCCGCGCAGAGCCTGCATCATCAAATTGGGGATGACACGTCCGTCGCTGGGGTGCAGGCGTGGGCCGTAGGTGTTGAAGATGCGGGCCAGGTGAGTGTTGACGCCGCGCGAGCGATGCCAGGCCATAACCATGGCCTCGGCAAAGCGCTTGGCCTCGTCGTAAACCGAGCGCGGGCCTACTGGATTCACGTTGCCCCAGTAACTCTCCCGCTGGGGATGCTCCAGCGGTTCTCCATAACACTCCGAGGTGGAGGCGTGCAGATAACCGGCGCCATGTCGAGCGGCGATTTCCAGCGTGTTATCGACGCCGATGGAACCTACCCGAAGCGTCTCGATCCCCAGGCGAAGATACTCCGGCGGGCTGGCCGGAGAGGCAAAGTTGAACACGTAGTCCACCGGCCCCACCTCGAAAGGCTGACAGATGTCTCGTTCTTCAAAGCGGAAGCGCGGCTCATTGGCCAGGTGTGCGAGGTTTTCCCGGTCTCCTGTCGAGAGCTTATCGACGCCGATAACGGTGTGGCCCTCGCCCAGCAATCTGTCTGTGAGGTGAGAACCGAGAAATCCGGCGGCGCCGGTGACAAGTACGCGCATGGTCAAGTGTCTTGCTCCATCAAAATCTGTAATAATTCGTTAGCGTTATTAGCGATGTTAGCCGCGCGTCGCGCATGTTAGCGGAGTTAGCTCCACTAACAACGCTAACTCCGCTTCTACACAATCAGTTTACGCGGCTTGCCCTGCTGCGCCTGGTAACTTGCCGGCCGGCCCATGCTTACATAAGTGAAGCCATGATCGAGCATTTTTTGAGGCTTGTATAGGTTGCGGCCGTCAATCACAATGGGTAAGTGGACCGCCTGGTTAAGGCGCACCAGATCGATCTCGGCAAACTCCTTCCAGTCGGTCAGAATCAACACCGCGTCGGCGTCTTTGGCCGCTGCGTAGATGTCCGCCGCATAACTCAGTGTCTCGCTGGGCGGCAGCGCCTCTTTGGCGCGCTCCATGGCTGCCGGATCATAGGCCGTGATATGGGCGCCGGCTGCCAGCAGTTTCCCGATCACCTCTATGGCCGGAGACTCGCGGATGTCATCCGTACCCCCTTTGAAAGCCAGGCCCAGGGCGGCCAGCCGTTTGCCGCGCAGGGTCCACAATGCCGCCCTCACTTTGTTGAAGAAGATTTCTCTCTGCGTATCGTTGATCTTGCGAATTTCGTGAAGCAGTTGGAAGTCCACGCCCTGCTGTTGCGCCACCCAGTGAAAGGCAGCCACGTCCTTGGGAAAACAAGAGCCGCCGTAGCCCAATCCCGCGCTAAGAAATTTGTCTCCAATGCGGCTGTCCAAACCTATGCCGGCGGCGATGTCCTCTATATTAGCGTCCACCGTCTCGGCCAGGTTGGACACGGCGTTGATGAAGGAGATCTTCAGCGCCAGGAAAGCATTGGAGGCGTGCTTGATGATCTCCGCGCTCTGCGCCGAAGTAACCAAAAGCTTTGATGGCGAGGCAGCGCTGCGCGCACCCTGCAAGGCGCCCGGCTGAGCGTAATAGCCGCCCCCGGTGAGCGGCTCATAAATCCGTTGCAACACCTCGGCGGAGCGCTCGGAGTTCGCCCCCACCACGATGCGGTCAGGATGCAGAAAGTCCATCACCGCCGTCCCTTCGCGCAGGAATTCGGGGTTCGAAACCACATCGAAGCTCTGCGGGTCCACGCCGGCGCGGTGCAGCACGCGTCGTATCCACTCATTGGTGTAGACCGGCACTGTGCTCTTTTCCACGATGACCTTGTAGCTTTTGATGGAGCGGGCAATCTCCGCCACCACCGCCTCAACATAAGAAAGGTCAGCGGCGCCGGTATCGCCCTGGGGAGTGCCCACCGCGATAAAGACGGCCTCGCTCTGCTCCACAGCCGCGCCCAGATTGGAGGTAAAGCTCACCCCGCGCCCCCGGTGCTTTTCAAGAAGCTCGGGTAAAAAGCGCTCGAAGATAGGTACGCCGCCGTCATGGAGAACCTTCACCTTGGCTTCGTCATTGTCCACGCAGATGACCCGGTGGCCGATTTCCGCAAAACAAACGGCGGCAACGAGCCCCACGTAACCGGACCCGATCACACAGATGGAAACTGGCTTCGACATGTGTTTGCGCTCTCTCCTTGGCGGTTTCTCGTGGGGTATCGGCTGGGGAATGCCCGGCCAGTGGAATATTCAAGCCGCTCTCAGGTTATTCGTTCGAGGGAGGATGGGGCAAGTTGCGCCACTGCTGGGGACTCGTTCATCAGCGTTAATGTAACGTTGGACGGGCCGACGCTCAGTCCGTGCCAGTCAGATTGGCTCTCTGCTAAAGTGAGATTGCAGCCGGTGAGTGCAGTAAAGTTTGTTTTTCCAGAAAGTAACGGTAGAGTCTCATGGAAATATTCTCGCAATTCCAGCCTTCCGCCTGGGCTCCCTTTCGCATTACGCCCTGGTTTGCCGAGCGCGTGTGGGGCAGCCAGGATCTTCATCCCTGGTATGACCGGGTTGCCAGTGGCGATCATCCTATCGGCGAGGCCTGGCTCACCGGGGAGCAGTGCGTTGTGGCCACAGGCGCGCATGCCGGCCAGACACTGGGTGCGCTCTTTACGGAGGCGCCCGAAGCGTTGCTGGGTCCTGCTGCCCCACGCAGTGGCGAGTCTCCGCTGCTCATCAAGGTCATCTTCGCCAAAGAAAAACTCAGCGTCCAAGTGCATCCCGACGACGCCATGGCGCAAAAGTACGGCTATCCGCGCGGCAAAGCGGAGTGCTGGTACGTGCTCGGGGCTGAGCCGGGCGCGCAGGTGGCCTGCGGGCTCAAGCCGGGCGTCACGCTCGACGAGGTCAAGGCGGAAATCGAGGCGGGCACGCTGGAAAGTAGTTTGAACATGCTCCATGTGGCCACTGGAGAGATGGTCTTTGTGGATGCGGGAACCGTTCACTCCATCTGGCCGGGGTCGATTCTGCTAGAGACCCAGCAAAATTGCGACCTGACCTACCGGATGTACGACTACGGACGGGAGCGCGAGATGCATATTCAGAAATCTCTCGAAGCTGTCAAACTTGTGACCCGCGCTGGTAAGATTCCGCCCAAAGTGATGCCCGACCGGACCATTTTGATAGAGGAGAATTACTTTTGCGTGGAGAGCCTTGGAGTCGTGGGCAGCAGGACCAGCGCCAGTCTCTCCGGCCCCATTCTGGCTGCTGACGGCGAGCCTTCCCCCGGCCTGCAGTACCTGTTTGCGGCCGATGGGACAGCGAGGATTGCCGGGGAAGGCTTTGAGCCCCTGGAAATGCCCATGGGAGGCATGGCGGCTATTCCCGCTGCATCACCGGAGTTCAACGTGGAAGATTGTGGCGGATTGAACTTGATCCGCATTACGCCCCGCTGGCCCATGGCAGACCGATGACTAAAACCGGCTAAAGTGGCTGTTCCCTATATGTTCCCTATATAGGAATGGGAAGCGTCTGCAGGGATTGCATACACGTAACCTGGAACACACGCACGGCCTGTTTCGCATTTTTACAATGAAGATGTACACTCATGCGCAGAGCAATGTCTAAGAAGAAAGTGTCCTGAACCAGTTGTCCTGCAAAGGAGACACAGAATGGACTTGAAGCCGTACCTCGGGCCGACCCTTGCCGCACTTTTTGTTTACGCGGCTTCCTCCGTTCTTGCTCAATCCGTACCAGCAGCCACGCAGGGTTATTTACCTTGGGCCGTTGGCGTCGGCTTCTCCGGCTACAACCCCGATATTGATCGCGGTCACCTGCTGGGTGGCACTCTGTGGATTGACTATACCTTGCGCCATATGCCGCACATTCTGCAAGGAATCGGCCTGGAAGCCGAAGCCCGCGATCTCAACTACGGCCGTGCGGGGGCTCTTCCGGCAGGTCTGCGGGAAGACGTTGCTTCGGGCGGCGTGATTTACTCCTGGCCTCGTTACCGCATTTTCCGACCTTATGCAAAGTTCATGATGGGATATGGCAACGCGGACAACGAGAATACAAACTATACTCCTCCTGTGTATTGGCATGACTCCCGCACCATAACCACCATGGGCGGTGGCGTGAATTACCGCATCTCCCGGAATATCTGGGTGCGGGTCGACTATGAATACCAGTTCTGGCCCAATTACTGGAAGCGCTACCCGACTGATCAAAACGGTGGTAAGCTCACTCCGGAGGGCTTCACCGTCGGCGCAATGTATCATTTCAGCCACCCCCATTATTAAGGGCCGGCGTTTTCAGCGGCGGTTGACAGCGCTTTGGCGTCAAGAGTGGCCTTGTCCAGGAGCGCGCAAACTATCCCTGAGGAGCATCCCAGCGTGATGGCGACCGCCGAACTAATGAACCCTTTTGCTACCCGGCCCATCCTGGGGGTCAATGTCGCCGTCAGCAGCTACGAAGAGCTAGTTCATCACAGCCTTGCATGGGCTCGGGAACGGCACTCCAGTGCGCTGTTTTTCGCCAATGTCCACGTGGTGATGGAAGCCGTTGACGATCCGGCTTTCCTTCTTCAGTTGAATAACGCCGGCACGGCTTTTCCTGACGGAATGCCTCTTGTATGGGCGCTTCGCCTGCTGGGAGAAAAGCGCGCCCAGAGAGTCTGCGGCTCGGATGCCACAGCAGCATTGCTGGCGGCAGCTGAAAAAGACGGGGTACCGGTCGGCTTCTATGGTGGGAGCCAGGCCATTCTCGATTCTCTTCTCAGCGCGGTGCGTCTGCGGCACCCGAATCTCAACGTGGCCTATGCTGAAAGCCCGCCATTCCGAGCGCTTACTCCCGAGGAAGACGCGGCTGTCGTAGAGCGAATCACCTCTTCCGGCGCGCGTCTGCTCTTCGTTGGCCTCGGCTGCCCCAGGCAGGAGCACTGGATCGTTGACCATATAGGCCGGGTTCCTGCCGTGATGTTTGCCGTTGGAGCCACATTCGACTTCATCGCCGGCAGCAAGCGCCGGGCTCCCCGATGGATGCAACGCTGCGGGCTTGAGTGGGTATTTCGCCTGGCAACCGAGCCGCGGCGCCTGGCCATGCGCTACATTCGGCACAACCCCCGCTTCGTCCTCAAGTTCCTTTGGCAACTGCTCGCCAAGCCTGCCTGAATCCTTTGCCGATTGCTGAAGATTTATGTTCTATTTCCGTCTGCCCACCACGCTCCGGTAAACAATTTTTCACAAAAATCTGCTTCGGCGAACGCTTTTTGTGACAGAGGCACATTCAAGATGCCGGCTTTTGATGCACAATCAAGAATGAGATGATCATTCGATTCGCACTGCCTCCCAAACTTCGCGGCGCCTTGGACCTGGCCGCCGCTGATTGGACCGCCAACAACAAAGTTGACCGCCTCTGGCAGAAAGATGCAAGCCTTTGGACCAATAACGGCGAGGAGAAGTGGCTGGGCTGGCTCGACATTGTCGAGCGCCAGCAGAAGGATCTGGGGATCCTTGCCGAGCTGGGCGCGGAGGTGGAAACCGCCGACTTCCTGACCGTCTTGCTGCTCGGCATGGGTGGCTCCAGCCTCTGCCCCGAGGTGCTGGCCGTGACCTTCGGCCAGCAACCAAATTTTCCCGAGCTGCGCATCGTCGATTCCACCGATCCCGAGCAGGTCTTCACCGCCCGCAATGAGGTCAACCTGGCCGATACGCTGGTGGTGGTGGCCAGCAAATCCGGTTCCACGCTCGAACCCAACATCCTCAAGCAATATTTCTTCAACGAGATGAAGGAAGCTGTGGGCGCGGATGAGGCGGGCAGCCATTTCATTGCCATCACCGATCCCGGCTCGAAGATGGAGCAAGTGGCCAAACAGGACGGCTTCCGCTATATCTTCTACGGCGACCCCACCATCGGCGGACGCTTCTCGGCGCTGTCGAACTTTGGCGTGGTCGCGGCCACCCTGGCCGGTCTCGATGCGGGTAAGCTGCTGGACGAAGCAGCCAAGGCCGTGGCTTCAGCCAAACTGGCTCCTACGCAAAATCCCGCCGTCGAACTGGGCCTGCTGCTGGGAACGGCAGCCAACGCCGGGCGCGACATACTCACCATCTTCACCTCGCCTGAGATTCACGACCTGGGCGCCTGGCTTGAACAACTGGTCGCCGAATCCACCGGCAAGCTCGGCAAGGGCATTACGCCGGTGGACCGCGAAGCCATCACCGCGCCGGAATTTTACGGCAGCGACCGCATCTTCGTCTGCATCCGCTATACGGCGACAGCCGACAAAAGCGCCGATGCAAGCCTTGCCGCCAAGGTTGCGGCAATCGAGGCCGCCGGCCATCCAGTCATTCACATCGAGATCGCCGATCTCTACGAGATCTTCGGGCAATTCTTTACCTGGGAGGTCGCCACGTCCGTCGCCGGCTCGGTGATGGGCATCAACCCCTTCGACCAGCCGGACGTGGAATCGGCCAAGATCGAGACGCGCGCCCTCACCGCGGCCTATGAGCAGACCGGCAAACTCCCCGAGCGGTCGCCGGTGCTGGTGGATAACAGCATCCAGCTCTACGCGACCGACGCCTACGCCGCCACGCTCAGGAATGCTGCCGAACAAGAAGGTAAATTGGCCAAAACCCTGGCCGGTTATCTGCGTGCGCATCTCAACCAGATTCACCCCGGCGACTACTTCGCCGCCTTGGCTTTTCTGCCCATGTTCCCCGAGCACGAAGCGGCAATTCAGCGCATCCGCCACAAGGTGCGCGACAAAAAACGCGTGGCCACCTGCCTGGGCTTCGGCCCGCGCTTCCTGCACTCCACCGGCCAGGATTACAAGGGCGGGCCCAACACTGGCGTCTTTTTGCAGATCACTACGGACCACGCCGTCGATGTCGAGATTCCAGGTCAGAAGTTGACCTTTGGCGTGGTCATCGACGCCCAGGCCGCCGGCGATCTGGCCGTGCTCGAGTCGCGCGGCCGCCGCGCCCTGCGTGTTCATCTGAGAGCCGATATCGAGGGCGGACTGCAGGCGCTGGCCGCAGCTGTAGACCAGGCGCTGGCATAGAGAACCGTATGATGAAAGAAGCAGTTGAAGCTCTAAAGACGTTAGGGCCACGCGAAGCGTAGCCCTATCAATAACCGAAGGATGTCTATGCCAGGGTAGCGTCTTCATTCCTGACCTCAACCCTTCTTTCGCAATATGGCACAATTCGCTCTCGATGACAATGCTAAAATCAACGATCTACCAGGGGTTGCGGAGCCTGATCGGCGATTAGCAGGGGATTAAGCAGACTTTCAGGGCATTGGTAAAACCGTGCGCAAACCAATGAACATGCTCACCAAACTAGCCCCCGTTTGCCCGCAGCAACTTTTTCCCGGCGGTGGTGTCCAATCCAATGACGGCTTCCGTAGAGTCCCGTCTAATCAAGGTGAACCGGAAGCAAGACTTTAGGCGCAGGAGAAATACAACCATGAATCGGCCAATGTACAAGAGAGTTATCCCCCTGGCCCTGGCGTGGGCTGGATTAGTAGCCATGTGCGGCGTTTTCGCGCTCGCCCAGGACACCGCTACACCCCCTTCCCCGACAGCCACGGTCCGCACCGACGGCCAGATTGAGATGGACGTCGTGCATGCCCTGGACGCTTCCGCGGTGCTGAAGAACGATCTGATTACGGCGGCCACCATTCAGGGCGAGGTCACGCTCTCCGGTACGGTTTCAGTCGCCTCCAACCGTGATCTGGCGGAGTCGATTGCCAGCCATGTGCAGGGCGTGACCAAGGTGCACAACAACCTCAAGGTCGGCAATGCGCAAGCCCCGCCCATGCAGAACGCGGCTGACAGCCAGCAGGGCGATGCTGCAATCCCCGATCCTGCGGATTCCTCCTCCATGCCGGCTAGTCCCGACGGCCCCTTGCCGCCCGCGAACGAGTCCGATGCCCAGGCCCAGCTGCGCGCTGAGATTCGCGCCCAGGTGATCGCCGAGATTCAAGCCCAAAGACAGGCTCAAGGGCAAGGCCCCATTACGCCTTCACCTTCAGTCCAGGAAGCTCCCAAGGGCCCTGTGACCATCCCTCAGGGAACCCTGCTGCAGTTGCGCACCAGTGAGCCGGTCGGCAGCAAACACGCCAAGGACGGCGAGCCGGTCCAGTTCATTGTGATTCGCGACGTGCACGCCGGCGGCGTGCTGGCGATTCCACGCGGAGCCACCGTTCATGGGGTGGTATCAGAGGTCAAAAAGCCCGGCGACCTGGCCGGCAGCGCGGAACTGGCGCTCAAGCTCACCTCGCTGGACCTGGGCGGCCAGAGCTACCCCGTAGATTCCGGCCTCTTCAAGGTCAAGGGACCGGGCAAGGGTAGTAGAACGGTGGGCAGCGCCATAACTGGCGGCATCATGGGCACTATTATTGGCTGCGCCGCCGGCCGCGGCACTGGCTGCGCCATCGGAGCCGGAGCTGGTGTTGCCGCCGGCACGGCGGCTTCCGCAGCTTCTCCCGGACCGAATGTCTGGATTCCCGCCGAGGCGCTGGTCGAATTCCACCTGAGCGCCCCCCTGACGGTCACCCCGGTCAGCGCGCAGGAGGCAGCCCGGTTGGCACAGGGGCTTTATCAAGGTGGCCCAGCGCTCTACCGGCGTGGATATGGCCCCTACTATGTACGGCCATATCCCTATGCCTACGGCTATCCGCCGATCTACTATCGCCCCTACTACGTCGAAGGCGGGTACTACTACTGGCGCTAACCACCTGTGGTGAGGCAGGCGCGCTTCGCGCCATATGATATGCAAAGCGGGCATCCCGGAACTCGGGGTGCCCGTTTTGCGTTGTGGCTCCGTCATCGCCCGCATCTCCGCTCGGCTATAATGACAATGAATCGCGTCAAGCGACAATTGCGCATCCGTGGGAGAGGTCCGCTGCAGTTTTATGCGGTTACATGCGGCTCCCGCCCGTGCCTGGAGAGTTGAAGGTCCAAGTCCATCCATGATCCGTTTCCTGCAAGCAAAAGACAGCCGAATCGTCAAAGCAATCTTCGTTGTCATCATCGCCGTCGTCTCGGTGGGCATGGTGATCTACCTGATCCCCGGCCTGACCGGCATGGGAGTCTCCTCCGTAGACACCTACGCCATCATCTACCCCCACTGGTACAGCCGCTTCTTTTCCTCGGGCATAACGGTGACCCAGGAGCGGGTAGGCATGCTGGCTCGCCGCCAAGCGCAGCAGCAGAATCCGAAATACCTTGAAAGTCCTGGAATCATGCGCATCTTCGAGCAGCAGGCTGGCCAGCAACTGGTGCAGCAGCAGATTCTGCTGGCCGAGGCTGACAAGCTGGGAGTCACCGCCACCGGAAACGATGTGGTCCAATTCCTGCACCAGGGGCAATTTGGCGAGATCTTTTACCCTAACGGCAAGTTCATCGGCATGGACCGCTACACCGCCTTCGTCACCAGCCAGTTCAATATGTCGGTAGGGGAGTTCGAGCAGGAGATTCAGAACGAAATCATCATCCATCGGCTGCAGACGCTGCTCACCTCCGGCGTCATGGTCAGCGATGCGGATGTCCGCAACACCTATCGCAGTCAGAACATCAAGATCAAATTCCAATACGCGGTGATCTCCGTCGACGACTTGCGCAAGGCCATCAACCCGTCAGATGCGGACCTCGAGGCCTTCTTCAAGAAGAACGCCGCCCGTTACGCCTCCGCCGTGCCTGAGCAGCGCAAGATTACCTACTTTGCCTTTACTCCCAATGAGTTGCCCGGCGGAGTGCCGCAGCCCAGCCAGCAGGAGATTCAGCAGTACTTCAATGCGCATCTGTCCGAGTACTCGGTTCCGGAGCAGGCCCGTTCGCGCCACATCCTCATCAAGGTAGCGTCCGGAGCCGACGCCGCCACCGATGCCGCGGCCAAAGCCAAGGCCGAGGCGTTGCTCAAGCAGATCAAGAACGGCGCAAACTTTGCCGACCTGGCCCGGAAAAACTCCGATGACCCCGGCAGCAAGGACAAGGGCGGCGAATTGGGCTTTGCCCGTCGTGGCATGATGGTGCCCGCGTTTGACAACGCCATTTTCAGCCAGAAGATCGGCGATACTCAAATCATAAAAACCCAGTTCGGATATCACATCATCCAGGTCGAAGAACGGCAACCAGCGCACTCTGAGTCCATCGACGAGGTCCTGCCCACCATCCAGGCCACTCTGATTCGCCAGAAAGAGGCTGTAGCCGAAGAGAACTACGCGCGTACTCTTACCTCCGAAGCTATCAAGAACGGCCTGGAGAAAACCGCCGCCGCTCACCATCTGGAAGTGGCCACTACGCCTTTGGTCGGCGTGCAGGGCGTAATCTCCGCGCTGCCTAACTCTGCCGAGATCCTCGGCAAGGCCTTCCAGTCCAAACAGGGCGACCCACCGCAGTCTGCGGCCACTGGCGAAGGCTATGCCGTCTTCCAGGTCACTGAGGTCGCCGCTGCCCACGCGCCCGCCTTTGCCGACTGGAAGAGCCACGTTGCCGACGACTACCGCAGCGAGCAGCTCCCTCTACTGCTCAGCCAAAAGACCCAGGAACTGGCACAGAAGGCCAAATACCTCAACGATCTGGACAAAGCCGCCAAGTCCGTAGGCGCCACCGTCAAGACCAGCGACCTGGTGGGTCTCTCCGGACAGGTGCCCGACTTTGGCCAGGTGGGCCAGGTGGCTCCCCAGCTCTTTGACCTCAAGCCCGGTGAGCTGAGCGGTCCCATCAACGCAGGGCGCACCGGAGTGGTGGCCAAGCTTGTCGACAAGCAGGAGCCCACCGCCGACGAGATCGCCAAAAACTTCGATCAGACCCGCGATCAGATTCTCTACCAGCGCCGCGGTGAAGCCTTCAGCATCTTCCTGAGCACCATCATGGAGAACTACAGGAAGCACAACCGCATCATGATGCCCAAAGCAAAAGGCGTACCCGCCACATAAGCTTTACACCGGCAGAAGACAGCAAAAGACCCGCATCCAGTCAGGAAGCGGGTTTTTTGTGTCATACAGGACATCGCGTCTGGCGCCGCTACCGCCGATAATCAAACCATGGCGTTTCACCGCTCCTCCGGCGTTCTGCTGCACGTTACTTCCCTCTCCTCCTATGGAGGCATCGGCGATCTGGGTCCTGCCGCCCATGAGTTTGTCGCCTTTCTGGCCTCAGCCCGGCAGCACATCTGGCAGGTTCTTCCCCTCGGCCCCACCGGCTTCGGCAACTCGCCCTATGCGGCTACCTCCGCCTTCGCCGGCAACCCGCTTCTCATCAGCCTGGAATTTCTCTCCAACTGGGGCTGGATCGACGGCTCACGCATAGCAGACCTCAACGGCCGCGCCGGACCCGTCGATTTCAATAGAGTGGAGGAGCGCAAGCTCCCTCTGCTCTTCGAGGCGGCAGGCAATTTCCTCGACCACGGGCCGCTCGATACGAAATTATCCATTCAGTGGAAGCACTTCGAGGAGTTTTGCAGCGTCGAGGCGGCCTGGCTCAGCGACTACGCTCTCTACGCCGTATTGCGCCGCCAATTCAACACCGGAGCGTGGACGGAGTGGCCTGAGCCGCTGCGCCGCCGTCAGCCTGACGCTCTGGCCCAGGCCGCCGAGCAACACAGCCGAGCCATCGCCCAGGAAAAGGCCCTCCAGTTCGCCTTCTCCCTCCAGTGGAATCAACTTCGCGAGGCCGCGGCCCACAGCACCATCCGCATCCTGGGCGACGTGGCCATCTTCGTCAATATGGATTCCGCCGACGTATGGGTTCACCCCGAATTCTTCGAGCTGGACGAAAATCTGAAGCCCCTCCGCGTCGCCGGCGTGCCGCCCGACTACTTTTCCCCCACTGGCCAGCGCTGGGGCAACCCGCTCTATCGCTGGGATGTGCTCGCCGCGCGCGGCTTCGACTGGTGGATCGGCCGCATCCGCCACGCTTGCTCGCTCTACGACATTATCCGCCTCGACCACTTCCGCGGCTTCGAGGCCTACTGGGCTATTCCTGCCACAGAGGAGACGGCGATCCACGGCGAGTGGGTCAAAGCGCCTGGTCTGGCCCTCTTCCACGCCCTTGAGGCGGCGCTCGGGCCGCTGCCGTTGGTGGCTGAAGATTTGGGCATGATTACCCCCGAGGTGGACACTCTAAGAAAGGAACTTGGCCTGCCGGGGATGAAGGTTGTTCAATTCGGCTTCGGAGATAAGGGAGCGCACATCCACCTGCCCCACCGCTACACCCCCGACACCGTAGCCTACACCGGAACCCACGACAACAACACCACTTTGGGATGGTGGCAGGCGGCCGGCAAAGCGGAGCGCCGCGCCATCGAGGCCTATGTGGGGCCGGTGGGCACACAGCCGGTCTGGCCGCTGATCTGGGCCATCGAGGCCAGCGTGGCGCAGATGGCCGTGGTTCCCGCGCAAGACCTGCTCGAGCTGGGCGCCGAGGCCCGCATGAATACACCGGCCCAGCCCACTGGCAACTGGAGCTGGCGCGCCCCGGAAACAAGCTGGTCGCCTGAGCTGTCCGCCCGCCTAGCCGCCCTCGCCGAGGCCACTGACCGCGACAACGACCCCCTGGGTAAGACCGGAAAATAGCGATGCGCGCAGCCTCGACTTGGCTCGGGATCACCTCATAACCCATCGAGGCTGCGCTCTAAAGAACCCTTAGAACTTCTGAATAAGTCTTAGTTCTGAAAGGGCACGACTTTACAGGCTGCGAAAAAAGTCCTGTTTCCATGCGAATCACACGATAAGTTGACCGCAGGGGCTTTAGTGTCTGCGTGAGAGCGCCGTTGGCCCTGTGCAGCGGCGGTCTTTTTTTAGTTTTCCTCACCGGCAGCGGTGGTTTTGTGTTCAGGCTGCACGCTTACCATGCAGCCATGTAATGTTGTAGGCCAGCGTGGCCAGAGTGAATTCGTGGTTGACGTTTTGCCATCCATGGGTACGAAATTGGCGCATTCCACGTTGTTGTTTGAGCACTCCGAAGAGCGGTTCGACCACCGCCTTGCGCCGCGCGTATGCGGCTTGCCCAACCGCAGATCGCCATTTGGCGCTCATCCTGCGATGGGCCGCTGCGCATGCCCGTTGGCGGCAGCGCCTGCCCAGATTCAATTCACATACCATATTCGAGTCCGGCACATAGCCGTCGATATTCCGTTGCTCCATCTGTTCAAGGTTATCGATCGAAAAAAACCGCTGTCGGCCAGCGCTGTTCCCGGCGGCGCGCCGCATCGCTCGTCGACCTGTTCCCGCACAAAGAAACAAAGATGTCCCTCGCCCAACTCATCCCGCACGCTGGGAGGCAGCAAATACGCCTGCTCCGGACAATAAGCCTTGAATCGCAACATGCTACTGCTGTCTCCCAAACCGCATATGGATTACAAATGCCTCGCGTAGTTCTCACGCAGACACTAAAGCCCAACATTTTACTTGTGACATTTTCGGCAGTCAGGGTTAAAACCCTGACCTACCAGTCGTGCCCTGATACAAAACCTGGAAAGTTTAGATTTGTGGTTTCCCACCCTTGCGACAGAAAGAAATCGCAAGGAAGGGCACGGGGCATTTTGTGATCGGGGAAGAAACGAAAAGCAGGTCCTTCGACGTCGCTATGCTGCGCTCGGGATGACAGCAAATATTGCATATTAACTTCGCCCCTACGGGGCTAATACTTCTTTTTGGATAGCTCACCCAGGACTGCGCGTTGCTTGTCCCGGGCTATTCACCTTGCCTCACTACGGGAGGCACGCACAGAGCAGGATGACAACGAGGGCGGACTAGCGGCTGGAGGGGCCGGGGTCGTCGTGCTTTTCGCTGATGACGTTTTCTCCCATGACGGAGATGCGCAACTGGCGCAGGAAGCTGAGATCGTTTTGAGTGAAGGGCTGATCGGCGTTGCGGCCTGCGGGGACTTCGACCTGGGCGTCCTCTTTTTGGGAGAGGTCGTTGAGAGCGATGGAGGCTTCAAGCATGAGCAGCACATCGTAGCCGTGATGACGGATGTCCTGCACCACGCCGGCGATCTGCTCGTTCTCGGTGACCGCCTCATTGATGGCCTCGCCTAGTTGCTGAATGAGTTCGCGCAGACGTGTTGTCACAGGTGCCTCCAGGGGCTGCGGCCGGCGCGGGGGATGCGGGAGCAGCAGCATGGGATGAAATAACCTTACTTCGGCAGCGGCCCGCGAGCAAGTGGGCCTCTGAAAAAAAGCCGGCAAAGAAGCGGCGAGGGGACCGCTGCTACCATCATAACGGAATGGAAGCTAAGAATATAGGGCGAGTTTTGGGGATTGGGCTGCGGGTTGCCGGGCGTATGGCCGGACAGAAGCTGTCAGGCGGGACGCAGGCGGCCGGCGCGGCTGCCGCTGGGCAGACAGGACAAGTTGGACAACTTGCACAAAAAGAACAAAATGTTGCGAGCGCAACTGGGCGCGGTCAGGCAGCTAGCGCGGCAAATGCTCGGACGAAGGGCGTGGCAGCGGGACAGACGGCAAAGGGCGTGGCGCGCGGCATGGGGGGATTATTGCGGCCCTTTCGGCGGGTGGGCGGAATTCTTTGGCTGGAGGTGACGGGCGGCTTTTTCTTATTGTTTGTAGTGGCCGCTGCCCTGCCCCTTTGGCGCAACCGGCCAAGCCACCTGGGTGGCCCCTATGATAAGAATTTTTTAGCTGCCGCGGGGATTATGGTGGTTTTTTTCTATCTGGGCGTGAGCTCGTTTTGGCGGGCGCGGAGGCGGTGAAGAGCGGCGCGTGTTGTCAGGCTGATGGACGCTTGCTGACACAACGGAAGATCAAGGCGACCAAACAGACGACCACCAATCCAGCCAACAGCCAGATGAAGCCGTTGGCCCGGCCAGCATGAAAAGCACGAAACATGCCCAAGCACGCCAGAGCGAATGCCGTTGCAAATGAGGTGGTCATGCGAGTATCTCCATCCCTCCGCGGGCGGGGAGAGTGTTGCCCCGCCGCTGTAATTATTAGATACGATGATACCGGATAAGTTGCACTTGATGGCGTGTCAGGATCAGGGTTTGACCGGGCTGCGGGTGCGTCACTATGGTTACAGGTGCGACAACACCGCCGAAAGGAAGAGATATGAGTGAATCTGCATCGCCAATCGCCGTCCCGCTGAAAAAGACCGCACTGAACGCCGCGCATCGCGCGTTGATGGCCAAGATGGTGGATTTTGGCGGGTGGGATATGCCGGTGGAGTATCCCGGCGAGGGTGGCGGATTGATTGCGGAACACATGGCGGTGCGCAGCGGCGTGGGATTGTTCGACGTGAGCCACATGGGGGAGATTCGCTTCCGCGGACCGGGGGCGCTGGCCGCCGTGCAACACCTGACGATGAACGATGCTTTGCGGCTGAAGTATGGTCAGGCGCAATATTCCGCGCTGCTGACGCCGCAAGGCTGCTTTGTGGACGACATTCTGGTTCATAGGATGGGCGAGTACGAGTTTCTGATGGTGGTGAATGCCGGAACCAAGGAAAAAGATTTTGCATGGATTCGCTGGCAGGCCGGCTCAAAGCCTCTGGTCCAGATCAGCGACGACTCCGGCGACTACTCGCAACTGGCGGTGCAGGGGCCGCGGGGGTTGGAGACGCTGCAGAAGCTGACGAAGGTGGAGTTGGCGGCGATTAAAAATTATTGGTTCACCTTCGGCGAGGTGGCGGGCGTGGCGAATGTGATGATCGCGCGCTCGGGCTACACGGGCGAGGATGGATTTGAGATTTATCTGCCGAGCGATGTGGCCACGACGGAAAAAGTTTGGAATGCGCTGCTGGAGGCGGGCAGGGAGTTTAGGATTCGACCGTGCGGGCTGGGGGCGCGCAACACTCTGCGGCTGGAGGTGGGTATGCCGCTCTATGGGCACGAGATTTCTGATTCGATCAATGTGTTTGAGGGCGGGCTGGAGCGCTGGCTGAAGCTGGAGAAGGGTGAGTTTATTGGACGCGAGGCGCTGCTGGCGGTGCAGGCAGCGGGCGGGCCGAAGCGCAAGCTGGTGGGGCTGGAGATGGTGGAGCGGGGCATTGCGCGGGATGGGTACGCAGTGCTGGATTTGGAGGGTAAGGAGATTGGAGCGGTGACTTCCGGCTCGCCTGCGCCGTTTTTGAAGACGAATATTGCTTATGCGATGGTTCCGGCGGCGGTGGCTGCGAGTGGCGCGGATGTGCAGGTGCAGGTTAGGGCGAATCGGGTGCGGGCGAAGCAGGTGGCGACGCCGTTTTACAAGAGGGTGAAGAAATAGATAAATTTCCAGACCTATTGTGCAGCGTGGCGTTACGCAGTACAATATTTATAGGATGATACGCAGCTTCCGGCATAAGGGGATCGAGAAGTTTTTTCTGACCGGCTCAAAGGCCGGAATTCAACCCAGTCATGCCGCCAAGCTAAACGAGCAACTGACAGTTTTAAATGCCGCCACGAGGCCCGAGCAGATGAATGTTCCGGGATGGCAATTTCATGCGTTGACGGCCAGCCTCGCGGCACATTGGGCAGTGAGCGTGAATGGAAATTGGCGGCTTACGTTTCGGTTTGACGGAGAAGATGCCATCCTCGTCGATTATCAGGACTACCACTAAAGGAAGGAGTTAGCGCCATGCAGATGCACAACCCGGCACATCCCGGAAAGATTCTTGCTTATTACCTTCAGGACCGATCCGTGACCGAGGTCGCGCGGCACTTGGGAGTTACACGGCCCGCGTTGTCGCGGGTCTTGAATGGCAAGGCGGGAATCTCCGCTGATATGGCGCTGCGCATCTCGGATGCCTTCGGTACCGAGCCGGAACTCTGGCTTCGTCTTCAGGCTCAGCGCGATCTTTGGATCGCCTCCCGTAAGAAGCGAGTCAAGGTTAAGCCGCTTGCAGTGAGTGCAGCGGCATAATCAAGGCGAGATGAAGATTGTGAATTCCCAGGTCCCAAAAGCGAGACCTAGGGCACCCGGCTGGTGCAAGTTGGGGCCAACTAAGTGAGGACGAAGCAGATACCGTTGCCGTTTTACAAGAGGGTGTAGAAATGAGCCGCATTGTTCTATTCCTATTGTGTTGCTTGCTTACGGGTCCCGGTATCGTACATGCCGCTGGGGGCGATGCAACACAGAACTCAGCAATTGAAAAACCCGAGAACATCGCGAATGGAACCCAGTCGAAGGGAAGGAATGGAAGCGGGTCGGGCGAGAATCACGTTTACACGGTCTTCGTAGTCAACGACAATTCGTGGCATTTTTGGTTGCCCTTGGTGTTTACTGCTGCGGTAGCTATAGGTGGGTTTGTTTCGGTCGGCCTCCTGTTCCGACAGACCAAAGCATCTATGCAAGCTGCCAATGCCGCAATGCTCAGTGCTAAAGCTGTGCTCAACGGCGAGCGGGCATGGCTTGTTGTCAAGTTTCGACCTCTAAAGCTTAACACCTACAGAGACAGACTGCGGATAGAGGGAGAAAGAGCTGCAAGAGAGCTGATGCTTGAGATCAAGAACGTCGGACGAACTGCAGCTCAGGTTAAGTCAATTTCGGCAAGAGCAGTGTTGCTTGAGTACGGCTCGCCCGCCAGAGAAGACCCAAAGTATGCGCAAGAGCAGGAGCCAACCGTCCGGCTTCTTGTCCCCGAAGAGTCAGCGGAACACTTCGTTAGTGTTGAAACTGAATACAGTATGACAGAACTTGCGCAAAGAATGACTCAAGGGCAATTTTCGATCTTTGTTTACGGATATGTTTGCTATTCCGACGTGTACAATCGTCACCATAGATCTAATATCGGGTTGCGCAGACGGCTGAAATGGGAGAATGGGTTTCTTGGCGCCACCGTCGTAGACGACCAGTTCGGGTCCTCGGAATATAACGCTGCTACCTGATTGATGCGTGAGCGTCGCACTCTCACACCTGCATGACTTCAGCTTCTTTTTTGTGGGAGAGCTCTTCCATGCGACGGATTTCTTCGTCGGTCATCTTTTGGACTTCTTCTAACGCGCGCTTCTCCTCGTCCTCGCTGATCTTTTTTTCTTTGGCCATCTTTTTGAGGGCTTCATTGCCGTCGCGGCGGACGTTGCGGACGGCGGTGCGATGCTCCTCGAGGTCGCGGTTGATGTGCTTGACTACCTCGCGGCGGCGCTCCTCGGTCATGGGGGGAACGGGGACGCGCAGCACCTTGCCGTCGGAGATGGGATTGAAGCCGAGATCGGCGACACGGATGGACTTCTCGATCTCCTTGAGGATGTTGGGATCGTAGGGAGAGATGACGATGAGTTGCGCCTCGGGCGCGGAGAGCTGGGCGAGCTGGTTGAGGGGGGTGCTGGTTCCGTAGTAGTCCACCTTGACCTGGTCGAGCATGTGGACGCTGGCGCGGCCGGTGCGGGTGGCGGCCAGGCTGGCCTGGAAGGTGGCCACGGATTGGTCCATGCGGTGGCGTAGGTCTGCGCTAAGTTCCTTGAGCGCCGGAATACCGGCCATGATGGAGAGTGCCATAGGGAGAGTCCTCGCTTATATCCAACAGATTATATTAGCGAATCGGGGTGGGGGAAAGGATTTTGCATGGGAATCGTGGGAATAAAGACCCGGGTTCGAAGGCCGCGCATAATTTTGCGCGTTATCAGGGGGATGAATCCCCCTGTTCCCTCCGTACTAGATCAAGGCGGATTGGACCGAGGCTGCTTGCTCATGGGCGTGGTAACTGGAGCGGACGAGGGGGCCGGATTCGACGTGGCGGAAGCCAAGATTAAGGGCTTCGGCTTTGAGCTCGGCGAACTCGCGCGGTGTGTAGAGGCGGGCCATGGGCAGATGGTCGCGCGAAGGGCGCAGATATTGGCCGATGGTGAGGATGTCGCAACCGGCGCGGGCGAGGTCGCGGAAGACCTGGAGCAGCTCGGAGGTCTCTTCACCGAGGCCGACCATGACGCCGGATTTTGTGAGGCCGTTGGGGCTCAGCGATTTTGAGAATTGCAACAACTCAAGTGAGCGCTCATAGCGCGCGCCGGAGCGGACGGCGCGATAGAGGCGCGGGACGGATTCGATGTTGTGGTTGAGGACATCGGGGCGGGCGTCGACGACGGTACGAATGGCTTCGGGGTTGCCCTGAAAATCGGGGATGAGGACTTCGACGCGGGCTGCTGGGGCCTGTCGGCGGATCTCTTCGATGACCATGGCGAAGGCACGCGCGCCGCCGAGGAGATCGTCGTCGCGATTGACGCTGGTGACCACTGCGTGGAGCAGCCCTAAAGCAGCTACTGCCTCCGCGACGCGGCGGGGCTCGTCAAAGTCGATGGGCACGGGGCGGCCCTTGGGGACGGCGCAAAATCCGCAGCGGCGGGTGCAGAGATTGCCCAGCATCATGAAGGTGACGGTCTTGTGGTGCCAGCACTCGCCGATGTTAGGGCAGTGGGCGCTTTCGCAGACGGTGTTGAGCTGGAGGGAGCGGGCCAGTTGCTTGAGCGAGTGGTAGTTCTCGCCCACCGGGGCGCGCGCCTTGAGCCATGCGGGCTTAGGCGCTGGAGTGGCGCGGGCGGAGGTGATCTGGACCAGTTCTGTCACATTTTTATTGTAGCGGGAGGGCAGGCGGCCTGTGTTGCTGCCCGTGATTGGATTCCCTGACAAGCGCGCTGTAAAAACGGAATTGGCCGCAAGAATCGGGATGCTTCTGCGGCACTATCCACTCTATGGTTTATTTATGTACAAGACGATTGAACCAACCATCCTTTATTTCGGAACCCCCGTGGCGCTCATCAGCACCTTGAATCCCGATGGCTCGTCAAACCTTGCGCCGATGTCGTCCGCGTGGTGGTTGGGTTGGAGTTGCATGCTTGGCCTGGGCCAGATGGGCCAGACTTCAGACAACCTAATTCGCACGCGTGAATGTGTCATCAACCTGCCCTCGCAGGATCAGGTCTCGCAGGTTGACCATCTCGCTCTGACCACGGGCAAGAATCCCGTGCCGGAAAAGAAACTCTCCTGGGGCTATCAGTTTGAACCGGACAAGTTCGGCATTGCGGGCTTTACTGCTGTGGAATCGCAGACCGTTGCTCCGCCGCGTGTGCAGGAGTGCCCCATACAAATGGAGGGGATCGTGCATGAATTTCATCCCTTCGGGAAGAACGTAAGCGCCAACGTCTTTGAGGTGCACATCGTTAAGCTGCACGTTGACGAGGCGCTGCTGGACAACAGCGGAACTCGTCCGCACATTGACCCGCTGCGCTGGCGACCGCTGATGATGAGCTTCTGCCGCTTTTTTGGGCTCGGCGGCGAGGTGCATCCGTCGCGGCTTGCAGAGTCGGACTTTATGAAATTCGTCAATCAAGGCGCGGTTTCACGGCCCGAGGTGAGGAGCTCTTAAGTTTTAGCCAAACCGTCTATCGCAGCTTATCGCGCACATCGGAGCGGATTAAATAGAGGAAGAAAACGAGATTGAGCAGGCCTTGTACGAGAAAGGACGGCTCGTGCAGGCCGGCAAATGACCATAGGTTATAAACGGCCATCAGGAAGACCGCGCCGAGAGCCATGGCCCATGCCCAGCGGAAAAGCATCAGCAGGCCGGCGGCGGCGGCGATGAAGGCGGCGGTCAAGAGGAGAAAAAGTGGAGAATTCGTGTGGGTGACGACCACGCCAAAGATGATGCCGCCGGAGATCAGCAGCAGATAAAGGCTGATGGCGGCCATGCCGGGGAGCGGGAGGCGATTGCGGCGTGGTGGTTGGTCGGGGTTCATGTTGTTTTCGTTGTTCATAACTCTGGGTTACTCCGCGGCGGCGATGGCTTCGGCGATGCGGTCGATGGCCTGCACCTCAGCGTTGCTGCCGGGGCGGTGTCCGTTGACGAGGATGGAGAAGGCGATGGTCCTGCCGCTCGAGGCGGTCAGGTAGCCGGAGAGGGCGTTGGCTTCGTTGTGCGTGCCGGTTTTGGCCCACAGGCGGCCCTTGAGCGGCGAGTTATTGAAGCGGTCGGAAAGTGTGCCGTCCACGCCGGCAATGGGCAAGGTGTTGCGCAAGGCAGGGCCCCAGGGCTGGCGCGCGGCGTAGGAGAGCAGTTGCGTCATGGCGCGGGGAGCGATGCGGTCGTCGGCGCTCATGCCGGAGCCGTCATAGAAGAAGAAATCGTTGTCGTCCACGCCGGCATCGACGAGGAACTGGCGTACGACGCGGGTGCCCTCGGCAAAACTGCCGTCCGTGCCGTGGACCTTGCCCAACAAGCGCAGGAGCAACTCGGCGTGGAGGTTGTGGCTGATCTTGTTGATGAGCGTGAGGTCCTGGCTGACGGGTACGGAGACGCGGCTGGCGAGTACTCTGTGATTTTCTATTGGCGCGGCGATGGTGGACAGGGTGGAGCGGGTGAGCTGGAGCGGCTGGGCGCGCTCATCGGCAAATTCGCCGGTTGAGTTGGAGAGCCGGTGGCGGGAGACGGCGCCGCCCCAGACTGTGATGTTGCGGTTGCGGAGCGCGTCGCGGAAGGCAGCGGCGGTAAATGCGGCGGGATCGTTGACGGCCAGGTCGGCATGAAAGCCCGCGGACGAAACTGTGCCCCAGGCGCGGACCAGAGAGCTTCCTGGGCGGAGGTCGAGGCCGGGGTGCGCGGGCTCGCCTGAACGCGCAAGCGTGGTCAGATTATTCAGGGTGTAGTAGTTCAGATTCGGAGTCCAGAGAGCCACGGTGGCTGACGGGTTGTCCGGATCGGCGGTCAGCTTGAGCTGCACGGTGTTTTCGTTGAATGTGAGGGCGGAGATGGGCGCGCCGTAGTCCCATTGCAGATCGTCCCAGGCCCAGAACGCGCCATAGGGTTCGTTGAGGAAGAAACTGTCGTCGCCTATCACATTGCCTTGGACGATGTTCACGCCGGCGCGCTCCACCTGACGGGCCAACTGCTGGAGCGGCTCGGTGACATTGGGCGGCGCGGACGCGGAGGAGGCGGACGGCGTGGGAGCATGGTAGGGATAGCTGCGGGCGCTCAGAGTGGGATCGCCCGCGCCGAGCAAAATCAGGTCGCCGTGCAGGATGCCGTCGCTGTCAATCTCGCCATCGGCCACTACGATGGTGGTCCAGGTGAGGGTTTCGACGGGCAGCAGGGCAAAGGCGGCAGCGGTGGTGACGAGCTTGGCGTTGGAGGCCGGAGTGAAGAGGCGGCTTTCGTTCAATCCGTAGAGCGGCTGGCCGTCGAGGGTGGTTACGCTAATGCCGAATTGGGCGTGGCTCAGGGCTGGGTCGGAGAGAATGGCATTGATGCTGTCGGCCAGAGGGCCCGTGGTTGGAAAGGTTTGCACCGGGGGATTGCCGCTTGGTTGGGCTGGGGGCTGGGCTACGAGTGCGGCAGAATTGGCGAGTGCAAGAGCCAGCAGAAGCGCGGGGAATGGACGATAGGACGTCATGGGTGGAGTTTAGCAGGAGGGGAAGCGTGCGCGGAGTACCATCGAAAGGTGAGCGCTGTGATCAAGAACGCGGCGCTGAGACGAATTACACATTCTGCTTCCGATAGAAGAGGGGCATGGAGAGATGAAAGCTACCGTACGCAAAGTGATGCACTGGCAACTGCGCAGCCGCGCACTGGAAGTGGGGCGGCGAACGCTGGTGATGGGCATTGTGAACATCACGCCGGATTCGTTCAGCGATGGCGGGCGGTTTCTTGAGCCGGAAGCGGCGGTCGAGCATGGGCTGCAATTGCTGGACGAGGGAGCGGAGATTCTTGACCTGGGCGCGGAGAGCACACGGCCGGGCAGCTCCGCTGCTTCTGCTTTTGGACCGACGGTGAGCGCGGAGGAGGAGCAGGCGCGGCTATTGCCGGTGCTGGAAGGGATTCTGCGTGCGCGGCCCGATGCAGTGGTTTCCGTGGACACTTACAAGGCGGCGACTGCGCGGGCAGCACTGAAGGCAGGCGCGGAGATTGTGAACGATGTGAGCGGTTTCAAGTGGGATGTGGAGATGGCGCGGGCATGCGCGGAAGCTGGATGCGGCGTCGAAGGCAATTCAGGAGTGGTGCTGATGCATACGCGGGGACGGCCCGAGGAGTGGAGCGCGCAACCGCAACTGGAGCCGGACGAATTGTTGGCTACGGTGCGGGAGGGGTTGACGGTGAGCATGGAAAAGGCTGTGACGGCGGGGATTCCGCCGGAGTGCATTGTGCTTGACCCCGGCTACGGATTCGGCAAGCGCTTGGAAGAAAATTATTTTCTGCTGGCGCGGCAGGCAGAGTTGCTGGCGCTAGGAAGGCCGCTGCTGGCAGGAGTCAGCCGCAAGTCGTTTTTGGGGCGGACGCTGGCGCCGCTGCACAACGGCATCGATGTACCGGTTATGGCTCGGGAGATCGCTGGTATGGCGGCGATGGTGGCGGCCATTCTGCATGGGGCGTCGATTGTGCGGGTTCATGCGGTGCGGCAGGCGGTGGAGGCAGCTCACATCGCGGATGCAGTGGTGGCAGGTGGATAGGCTTGTCAATTCATAATCACGGAATCCGTTTGTAAAGGGCTAAAGAACTGTAGTTATAGGTATCCGACCTTAGGCACATAAAACAAAGACGTGCCGAAGGTGGGGCAACCGGCGACTTAAGAAAACGGAGTGTATAAAGCGGTACTTACACGGCGCATAATTAGGCATATATATGGGAGTTAGTGCTGATAGGTCAGGAGTGCACCAGGAAGAAATAACTGAGATAAGTGTGACCTCGGGGAAAGGATACACCTAAAACAGTATGAAAAAGCTAGTGTTTGGACTTATGCTCGCCTTCTGCTTCGCGGCACCTGTCGCGTCGCAGGCGCAGGTTGTGGTGGATATAGGCCACCATCATCACCATCATCATCATCGCCACCACCATCCCCGTTTTGTGCAGTAATGATCTCGATTGCGAGTCCACGAGCGGTTGAAGCCCCTTGGAAAACGCAGGTGTTCGGAAGCGGAGGGCGCAAAGATGTCCCAAATAGGCACGAGATAAACTATCTCGCGCCTATTTCCGCTTCTCGGGCATAAATTATGAACATTCTGCATATGATGGTCCAATTAATACAGACATTATGATCATCAACCTGTTAGGCTCAGGCAGCGAAGGTGAGATACGGCATTGATAAAGGCCGATCCAGCTTTCTGAAGGCTCGTAGAAAGCCGCGCAGTTTGCCAGCCCACGAAATTCTGTTAGAAGCCAAAAAGCTCCGCAAAGTCAGCGACAGCCTGGATGTGCTGGCGACACAACATGCACCACTGGCGGAAGCACTCTCTGTTCTGTCGGGAAACGTGCGCAACTCGGCCGCGCTGCTGGAGGTTCTGGTTGAGCTGAGGCTGGGACCGGAGCCGGGACTGGAATCGGCGAGTAATTGACTCAATAATCCATGAAAGAGGGGAAACCGTGAAAACGAAAGGCTTATCCAAAAAAGATCGAGAGATTCTCTCCAGAGTGAAGAAAGAGATGGACCGGCCGCGGCTGACGACGTCGGTGCGCTACGCTCTGGAAGCCGCGGCAGAGCTGGCAGCGATAACGCAAGTAGTTCATCTCGCGAAAGCGTGAAGCGGCGGAGTCCGGATTTGCAGACAAGAGCCGGCGTGCAGCGTGGAATTTATTGCCTTTCTGCAGCCAGATAGATTACGACGACGCCGAGCAGCGCCAGGGTGACCACGGCGGGAATCAGCACCATGAGGCTCCAGCCGGGATTGAGGAGCGCGGACTGGCTTAGATTATCGAGATGAAGGCTGTAGTCCTGCGGGAGTTGTTCGAGCCAAGAGAGCCAGCTTAGGCCATGCCGCGCCTGGTAGGCCAAATAAGCCACCACAATGAAGAGATTGATGGCCAGGGCAAAGATTTGCGCGCCGAGGATGGGCTTGCCGATGCGCTCGACGGCGGCGTTGCGGCGGCGGAGCTGAGCGCGCCACCAGAGCGCGCTGGGAGTGGCGATGCGGGCTGCGCAGGCAGCCTCGGAATGCGCGCGCAGAAAGGTATCGGTCACCAGCACCAAGTCGCGGCAGGCGCGGCAGGCGCTCACATGGTGGCGCAGTTCGGGCGTACAGGCTGCCGGCCACTGGCCGCGCCGGAGCAACTCAGCCACTTCATTTTCATGGGAACAGGAACTCAGAATCATGGCTGCCTCCATTCTGGCTGCCTGTGGGGAATTGAACTCTGCTCGCGGAGCAGGCCGGCGATTTTGCACCGCGCACGATAGAGCAGGAGGCGAATGCTGGCCGCGGCCAGGCCGGTGATACCAGCAATCTCGCGGTGGGTGTAGCCCTCGGCGTGGGCGAGCCAGAGCAGTTGCCGCTCACGTGGACGCATGCGGGCGAGCGCCGGGCCAAGTAAGTCGGAGGGGGAGGAGTTGGCGACAGCCGCGAAGAACTCCTCGGGAATTTCCTCGATGGAGGCTTGGCGGGGACGCCGCCAGTGGTCGCGGAGCAGGTTGGTGGCGATGCGGAAGAGGTAGCGGCGGCCAGCGACTTCGCCCTCTTCAGGCTGCGATGCGCAGAGGAAGCGGACGAAGCTCTCCTGCATAAAGTCGTCGGCCAGCGAGGGGTCTCCGGAGACCCTCGCCAGGTAAGCCCAGAGAGGCCGCGCCGATCGCTCGTAGAAACCGGCAAACGTGTCGCTATCCATAGGCGGATTTTCCACCCGCGGCGCGTCGCCGGCTAATACGTTGGGAAGGACGGATTCCCTGTGCATTGGCAGAGGCTCTTTCATCGAAATGGCCAGCCCTCCGGCTCACTACTGTTCCCTGGAGTCGATGGGGGCTTTGGAGTTCTTTGGCATGAGGCCGAGACGGCCAGCCAGCACCCAGGTCACGCCTGCGGAGATGATAAATCCCAGGCCGGGCATCAGGGCGAGCGTACCAAAGACCAGCATGGGAATATTCATATCCGTACTGACAAAACGAAGAAGGTAACAGCCCACACCAAACAGAACCAGCACAATGCCGATCTGGAGCGGAGTGAGCACACGAGCCAAGGCGTTGGGCACGCGCTTCTCCTGCTCAAAGCCGACTGGAAAGGGAGCAGCTTCAAGAAATCTCTTGCCGGCCTCGGTTTCCATGTAGGCCGCCAACTCCTGACTGGAGCTGAACTTGTCGATCAGCCTGCTGTGGACCTCGCTTTGCAGCTTGAAGATGCGGTTCCAGCGGCGATTCTCCATCAGGGCGCGGATTAGCCAGATGAGCGCGCCAAGAAAACAAGCAAGGGCCAGAACAGGCGGCATGTCGCTGATGAACTCCTCCGTGGCTGGACGGCCGTGGTATTGCTGGTCCAACTCCGGCCAGACCGCGCGTTGCAAAACCTGATCGCGCCGCCCACCTTGCCCGTCGTTGCGGGTGAAGAGGTAGAACTCGGGATTGCGGACAACCTCGGGATGAGCGGTAAGAAACTGCGCCAACTGCGGGTTGTTGCGACTGACATACTCCTGGTTGGAGAGCAGCGACGGGTCGTGGGCTACGACGGAGGTTAGCGTAGGACTGAGGCGCAGCAACTTGATGAGCTGATCCTGAGTGGCGGCGAAGTCCTTTTCGGTAGAGACAGGAGCGGCTGGGGCCGTAGGCTTGACGGGCGCAGCTGGCCGGGTTTGCGCTGCGGCAAGGGCGGCAAACAACAGGGCAGGCACAGCGACGGAACGAAGAACCCAGGGCAGAAAGCGATTGCGGCAATTCATATGATTTCCCTCTCACGCGAAGCGCGCTCGGGAGCGCCTTCTACCGATACAACGGATTAGTGGGGCGATTGGTTAACAGGAAGTCGCAGTGAATCTGCCCAGGGTTTATCATCATAGATGGCGCTGTCCGGTGGGCTGCGCCTTCGTTTTGCGGCCCCGGATGTGCGCGCGGCTTACAAAAAGGCCGCCGGGGTGCGGCATCTCACACAAACGACAGACTCCAACGACAGGCTTCAGGAACGGGACGACATGCGAGCAAAGACGGCGGTAGTGTTAGGCGCCCAGTGGGGCGACGAGGGCAAGGGAAAGATAGTGGACGTGCTGAGCGAGCGGTTCACCGCGGTGACGCGTTATGCCGGCGGACACAACGCCGGGCACACGGTCATCATCGGGGAGCAGAAGTTCGTGCTGCAACTGATACCCTGCGGAGTGCTCCGGCCGGGTTGCCGTGGAGTGATCGGCAACGGCGTGGTGCTGGACCCCATCGCTTTTTTGAAGGAGGCAGCCAAGCTGCGGGAACTGGGCGTGGCCGTGGACGAGCGGCTCTTTGTGTCGAACCGTGCGCAGGTGATTTTGCCCTATCACCGCATGATGGAGCTGGGAGCGGAGAGCGCTCCGGGGCGCAAGACGATCGGCACCACTCGCCGGGGCATCGGGCCAGCCTATGAGGATAAGATGGCGCGCTGCGGACTGCGGGTGGTGGACCTGCTGAGGCCGGAGCTGCTGAAGGCGCACATCGAGGCGGCCTGCGCGGAGAAAAATGCCATTGCCTGGGCGCTCTACGGGAACGAGACCACAGCTCTGGACTCGGAGCAGATGTACGAGGAGTACGCGGCGGCGGCGGAGCAGGTGCGGCCGTATGTGACCGACACCGGGCGGCTGCTGAACAAGATCTTGGCCGAGGGCGGCAGCGTGATGTTCGAGGGCGCGCAGGGAACGATGCTGGACATCGACCACGGAACGTATCCTTTTGTGACTTCGTCTTCAGCGACGGCGGGCGGGGCAGTAACGGGAAGCGGCGTGGGACCGACGAAGATCGGCACGGTAATCTCAGTGACTAAGGCCTACGCGACGCGGGTGGGCGAGGGACCATTCCCGACGGAAATTCGGGAAGCGGTGGGCGACGACTTGAGAGCGCGCGGCATGGAATACGGCGCGGTGACGGGACGGCCCAGACGGTGCGGCTGGCTGGACATTCCGCTGCTTCGCTACTCCAACCAGGTGAACGGCGCTGACTGGCAGGTGATCACCAAGCTGGACGTGCTGGACGAGTTGGAGGAGGTTCCCATTTGCGTGGGTTACGAGATTAGAGGCAAGGTGACGGACGAGATACCCGCCGATGTACTGGGGCTGGAGGAGATCAAGCCGGTTTATACAACATTAAAGGGCTGGCGGAGTTCGACGGAGGGAATCAAGGAATTCGACAAACTGCCGGCGGAGGCGCGGGAGTATCTGAGATTTCAGGAGCGGGAGAGTGGGGCGAGAATCGGAATGGTATCGACCGGCCCGGATCGGGACCAGACAATTCTTCTGCCGGAGTTTGCCGCGGCTTTGGATCAAATTCATGCATAGTGAATACTTTAATTGAGCCGTAGCTTTGAAAGGGCACGACTTCAGTCGTGCCACAAAGGTCGCAGTATGATCAGGGCTTCAGCCCCTGAGGGAAGATTTGCTATTCGGTGATCAATGATGTTGTTGCCCAATCCAGTTCAGCAGTAACATCATGCCCAGCGTTCCGATCATTGCGATCACAAGTGCCGTAGCAATCCGAATCAAAGCTTTGGGCAATCCAGTCAGATCGGAAATGTCGAATTTGAGTAGAAATGCGATATTCGCAACAAGCACTCCTTCAGCCAATAGTCCAGCGCAAAAATAAACCATGCCCAACTGACGCGCCAGCCGGATATTTTCAAATTGAGAAGGATTTCCTCCCATTCCGCCGCTGACAAGCCAGGCCCAACCCAAATATTTTAAGAAGCACAATGCACAAGCCAGAATCAGAAACAGACTGAGTATTCGTTGCAACCATTTCACTGCTGAGTTGTTTTTGAGGAACCTCTGATAAATTTCCATCTTTAATAAAACCTTCCCCCAGGGGCTAAAGCCCATCTTCTTTCTATTGTATTTGCGGCACGACTGAAGTCATGCCCTTTCAAAACATCGACTGAATCTCAGATTCCTCTAGAAGGATCAGCATTCCGGACTCGATCTACACGTAGGTAGGTTCTTTTTCGAGAGAATGCGCCGCGAATTGCAAAACGGCTCGAACTTGTTCCCGCGTCACGCCATATTCGTCAATCAGCTCGTCAACGCTCATATCCTGAAGATTTTCGAAGACTAGCGAAACGGGCGTCCTTGTTCCCTAAAACACCCACGCGCCGCTGACCTTGCCGGGAATACTCTCTACGGCTGGGCACTGGGACCAATCGAGAGTTGATGTAGCCATTTTCGTCTCCTTACTTTTATCGTAATCCATTCCCGGTTTTGCTACACGGCATCCCACAATAAAACCTCACAGTCCGTTAAAGCCAATCTTTCGGACCGTGGCAAGAGCTTCACGGTACAATTTCCCTATGATCAGCTTTGCCGTACGGTTGAAGTTTGCCTCGGAAGACAGGGCCGAAGTTGCCGAATCGCTGCGCATGCTCGCCAGCGCTTCGCGCCAGGAGCCGGGATGCATCAGCTACATTCCGCACCATTTGGAGGACGACCCGGACACGGTGCTGATCTATGAGCAATACCGGGACGCGAAGGCACTGGAGGCGCACCGCGCGTCGGAGCACTTCAAGAACCATGCCGTATGCGGGCTCTACCAGAAGATGCGGGAGCGCAGTATCGAGAACCTGGTAGCCCTGGTTTGAGGTTATGGCAGCGGCTCAACTGGGGAAAGTGAAGAATGCGACTAGATTTGCAGAGAATTGATTGAATAACCATGCGTTTCCAGCTGAAATCGATTGACCGGCGCGGCCTTTCGAGGATAGTATCCGTTTCGAGTATGCTCACCGCCGCGCTTAACCCCTCCATACATAACCGCCGCCAGAGGATCTCTGCATTTGTGATTCTGCTGGCGCTAGGTGCTTATGCGCCAGCGCTTTTTGCCTCACCTCAGCACGGCGGCGCGTCCCAGCACGGCGGTATGCCCCGTGGGGAAAAGCACGAGAGCCGTCGCGAGATTGACCAACTGGAAGAACAGTGGCGGAATGCGGTGCTGACGGGGAATGCCGTCGTCATGGACGGCCTGCTGGCAGACGATTTCGTCGCCATCACTGCCAGCGGAACGTTGCAAACCAAAGAGGATACTCTGGCCAGGCTGCGCGGGGGACGAAGGCACATCACGGCCATCGAGCTTTCCGACAGCAAGGTGCGCTTCTATGGAACTACGGCGCTGGTCACATCGTTTGCCCAATTGGCTGGCACCAACTCTGAAGGAGAGGCCCTGGGAGACTTTCGATACACCCACGTCTACGTGCGCAATGCGCAGGGAAAGTGGAAGATGGTGAGTTCTGAGTCCAGCCGGATTCGCCAACCCGGCGCGCGCAAGTAAGTGTGAACGGGAAAGTCTTCTCCTCACCGCAAGAGAAATTCCCTTACAATAGAGCATGCCCGAGCTGCCTGAGGTGGAGACGATCGCCCGCGGGGTGAACAAACGTGTGCGCGGCGACCGCATCGTCGAGGCTTGGTTCGGCCGGCACCGCGAGCCCTTCAAGACGCCCGCAGCGCGCCAAGCCGAAGGGCTGGAAGGGCGCACGATTCTGGCGGTTCATCGCACCGGAAAACACATTGTCTGCGAATTGGGGGATCCTGCGGACGGCAACCTTTTGGATGAGAGCGCCAATGAGCCAAGCGCGCAATGGATTGTGCATCTGGGCATGACGGGGAGATTGCTGGTGACCACCCCGGACGCTCTTGTCGCTGCCCACACCCATGCGCGGCTGAGCTTGATAAGCGGCCGGGAATTGCGCTTCGTGGACCCGCGGCGGTTTGGACGGCTGGAGTATCGCGACTTGAGCCGCAGCGACGGCTTTCGCGCTCCGGGGATCGATCCCATGACGGTGACGGCGGCAGAGTTTGCCCGGCTTTTTCGCGGACGCAAACTTGCCATCAAGGCGGCGCTGCTCAACCAGAAGCTGCTCTCCGGAGTGGGCAACATCTACGCGGACGAGAGCCTGTTTCGCGCCGGTATTCGACCGCGCCGGCAATGCGGGCGGTTGACCCAGGCAGAGCTGGAAAAGCTGCGGCTGGCCTTGCGCCAGGTTCTGAAGCATGCAATCCGGCTGGGGGGATCTTCGGTGAGTGATTACATGGATGCCGACGGCGAGCGCGGCTTCTTCCAACTGGAGCACTCCGTCTACCAGCGCACGGGACTTCCTTGCCGCCTTTGCCAGACGTTGATCCGGCGCATTGAGGTGGCTGGACGGGGAACACATTACTGTCCACGCTGCCAGCGATGAGGGTGTTTCTATGGTTTATGGAAGAAAGACGCGCAAAATACTACCATAATCGAGAATTATTACTGATTTTATACGCGTAAGTTATTGAAATTAAATAAATTTAAGAATGGAATCAAAATTGCATTAAGATATGTGCCAGTGATACATAGGCGCTGGAAGAGATCTGACCAGCCCAAAGAAGAACAGGTACCCGGCAAGAGCATCCGCTAACGAAGCGGGCCTAATAAAAAGGCAAACCGGCCGGGGAAGCTTGAAGTAATTGTATGGCGAAGAGGCCAGCCGCCAGAGAGTGATTTGGGAGGCCAGTGACAGCGCAATCGTATGGAGCGCCACTCTATAAGGAGTGGCGCTTCTTGCTTTTAAGGTACTTTTGAGTGCATAGATGGGTACGAGCGACCACGAAAGACTGCTTGCCAGCAGCAAGAGTTCTCTGTAGTATGAGAGTTGCCTATGAAGCGGCTGACGCGAGCCACCCGAAGGGGAAGAGCAAGCTCGCCGCGAGCAAGGGAACTTCGCTGGGCAGGAGATTTTTTGGCAATCTGCCGGCGGCGAAAATTTCATAGGATGTGCAACACCCGAGAAGGGCGCTGGCTCACCGTCACGATTCTGACAACCGTATGAGCAGTACTTTCATGCTCCAGTGTGCGCGGTGGGCAAACAGTATTTCACAGAGGTCACAAGAGAGTTTTTTGAGGAACCGCAGAAGCCGACCCGGCATCTTCAATCGGGAGCGACAACGAGAAACGCTCACCCCGGTTGGAATTCTGTGAAAATGCTTGAGGCTCCTGAGCATTACGGTGGATTGCCCGAAGCGCGGCATAGAGCATTTTGAGAGAGCCAGGCGCGGTTTTCTATATTCACCGTTGCGTATCCCGCGCAGAATTGCGCAGTGGCGGGCCAGGGGAACTCACACCGGACAGGAACCTGCCGGCAAGATAAGGCTGAAGCAGTAAACGAAAGACAGCAGCTAGCGATACAACAGGACACTAACGCATGACGACAGAATTAACGCAGCCCCAAAATGAAATGGGGCCTGTACCTGCCAACGGGCAGGGTCAGTCTCAGGGGCATCGGCGTCGCCGCCGCCGGCGCAAGAACAAGAGCAGCCAGGCAGCGGGCGCGGCCCCGGCGCAGCAATTACAACAGCCCCAAACAGAACCTGCGGCGCAGCTTCAGCGGCCTCCGGCGCAGCCACAGCGGCCTCCTGCGAATCAGCAGGGCAAGCGCCAGCATCAGGAACGGAAAAAGAAAAAGTTTTTCCAGAAGGGCGCGGCGGCTGCAGCACAGCCGGGCAACAGCATTTCATCCCCTCCGCAGGGCAAGCGCAAGATGCGGCAGAAGGGGCCCAGGGAGTTTGTGGGCCCGATGGATCACAGCTACCGGCTGGTGAACGGCAACATAGCCGACGGCCCTCCCTCGACCATCCCCACGGCAAGCAATGGCCGCAGTTATTACCAGGACGCCTACGAGCCTCAGCCCACAGTGGCAGTGCGCGAAGACGCACCCACACGCATTTACTGCTTTATCGAGGATATGTTCTTTCTGGCCAAGACACAGGAGACGGCGCGCAAGCTGGGGGTGAAGGTGGAGTTTGTGAAGAACGGCGACAAGGATGCGTTGGTGGCCAAACTGACCGAGTTGCCAGAAAACGAGCGTCCCAAGCTGCTGGTTTTTGACCTGAACAATCTGAACGCCAAGCCGTTGACGCTGATTCCCAAGTTCAAGGCCAAGCTGAAGAAATCGACGTCGATTGTCGGGTTTCTCAACCACTTGCAGGGCGAACTGAAGGCCAAGGCGCTGGAGGCGGGGTGCGACACGGTGATGCCGCGGTCGGCATTTTCGCAGAGCCTGCCCAGCCTGCTGCGCCGCTACGGGATGGAAGAGGAAGAAGAGTACGCGCAGCAACCGGCGTAAGAAAAACAGGGAGTAGGGAGTAGAAAGACTACGTTCAGCGCTAAGACCTATTCATCCTTTCTACAAGTATCGCCGGTACAGATCGAATAGACAACCTATTGAAAGGTCACACCTATTCCCTTCTCCCAATTCCTTGTCTTTACCCTGGCGGCCAGGTGAGGGGGCGACCGCCGAGCAGGTGGACGTGGAGATGCTCGACGGTCTGACCGCCATCTTCGCCGGTGTTGATCACCAGGCGGTATCCCTTGGCCAGGCCCTTCTCGCGGGCTATCTCGGTGGCGGCCCACAGCAGGTGTCCGAGCAGCTTGCCATCCGCCTTATCGATGTCGTCCATGGAGGTGATGTGTTCGCGCGGCGCCACCAGCATATGGACTGGGGCCTGGGGGTGGAGATCGGCGAAGGCGTAGCAAAGCTCGTCCTCGTAGACCGCCTTCGAGGGTATGCTTCCGTCAATGATCTTGCAAAAGATGCAACTCATAGCGGGTCCAGTTTACAGGAAGAAGGCACTTTTGCGTTCAGGAACGAGATATGTTCGGCGTAACCGGCGCAAAATCTTCAGCTCGATAGGATGGGCGCACTCTTGAGTTCCTGCCGTCTTCCGTACCTGCTTTACCCTACAAGAGTGGCAAGCCCGCGACTCTCCCATTCGCTCTCTTTACCACTGCGCATACATTTTTTCAGCCTCTGAAAGGCCCAAACAGCGAGTCCCGCAAAAACGATCGTTTGCGCTACGTGCAGCCAGAACCATGGATCCGGACCGCCATCCCAGATCAGGCTTCGCGCGGCATCGTGCGGCCACACCAGCGTGAAGAAGATCAGAAGCCCGATCACGTGCCCGGGAATTGCCGGCAGGATGGAATTGGTAAGGTATGCGGTCGCACCAAAGACCACACCCACAAGAAAGTAGAAGAGAAGCTTGGGCCACAGGAAACCCTGCGTGGGACCATGAGCCAGCGCAAACAGGGCGGATGAGATCAGGACTGCGGCTGGGCCCCGGAAGCTGCGTTCCAGAATGACCTGGCAGTAGCCGCGGAAGGCAGGTTCCTCGGTTAGGGGGGCTGCCACCGAGCCCATCAGAATCATCGATACCACGGTGAACAAAGGGTAGCGAGAGAGATCGGGAAGAGCGTTTCCCGGCATCTTGACGAGTTGACACAATACAATCCAGAGTCCGGCAAAGGCCACAACTGAAAGTGTACCCGCCAGCGCCGCCCAGCCAAAGACAGGGGCTGGAACCATGTTGGCACGCATACAGAGGCGGCGCGCCTGCGAGGTACTGCGCGGCCATCCCTTGCCTCCCAGGTACTGCCACATCAGCCACAACATAAGAGCCATGGCCAGGACCGCCCAGGGAACCGACGGCGTGGTGCTGAGATTGGCTGCGATCAAGGCAGCCCAAACACCCGCTCCGAAGAAGATAATCAGCAGGCCCAGAATTCCGGCCCACAGTGTCTTCAGGATGCGGTCAAAGAAAGAACCGATACTCATTGTGCCTCCTTACGGGCGATCTGTCTTGACGAGGAATTCGCGGCTCGTCCTATCTGCCGCATCGATATGCTCGTCTTCTGAAACTGCACCGGTATACGGGATCGACGAATATTTTGTTCCGTCCTGCTTCCTGTTGATATCAGAAGGTCATGGTCAGAGTTGCGTGGTAACCCTTCACGCCGGCCGGTGCGTGTACAGGCCAAACGGAGTAAGCTGGGAACAATGAACTGGACAACAATTTGCATTTTTGCGGCCGTTTTTGCGGTTATCTTTCTGCTGAAACGCACCGGCCAAATCTCATCCGAAGAGGCGCTGGCTCACCTGAATCGCGGAGCCCTGGTGATCGACGTGCGGACACCTGCCGAATTCAGCGCCGGCCACCTGCCGAGCGCCATCAACCTTCCACTGGATCAGATTGAAACCGCGCTGCCCCGCCGCCTGAAGAATAAGAGCCAGGTTCTGCTGCTGCACTGCCAGAGCGGAATGCGCAGCGGCGTGGCAAAGAAGAAGCTGAATGCGCTGGGCTACTCGAATGTGTTTAACCTGGGCTCCTATGGGCGGGCGGAGAAGATTGTCGGCAAGAAATAGGCAGAGATACCGCAAGACCGAGTTTTAGCCTTGCTGGTAGAAGTAAACAAGACTTAGGGACATACTCACCCAGATTGGCTGGAAAGGAGAGCGATGAGGAAGCAGGTAGTTCTGGCGGGTTTGATTTTGCTGGGAGGGCTGGTATGTCCGGCTCAGACGGCGAGCGTGGCGGGAGAGTGGCGCGGCATCTGGACCAATCCGGCGGGGTTCGTCTTTACGGCGGAGATGACGCTGGAGACGGGGCCCGGTTGCAAGACTTGCGCGGTAATCAGTGAGGGCGGCATCCGGGGAAAAATTGTGTGGACGCTCAAAAAAGTGGGGTCGAATGCCTCCGATACGTACGCCAGCAAGGTAGGCATGACCGGAACTGAGTTTGTGAAGGGCGAGATGAAGGGCGATGGTCTGCTGGTGCTGAACGGCTACGAAAAGGATGACCCGAACGACATCATCGGAATCGACCAGTACCGGCTGGCCATCTCCGACAACAGCAAGGTGGTGGGCGGGATCACGCTGAATGGCGGGTCGTGGACGGGACAGTTCATTGCGGCGCGCGCGCAGCCCCTGGAGCGGCCTACTCCGCAGTAATCGCACCACAGCGCACTGAGGAGCTTAGAACATCTGTCGTGATGGTGTAGAGGGATAAACCTTCCCTCAGGGGCTAAAGCCAGCGTTCATTTTGTTGCATTTGCGGCACGACTAAGGCATTTTTCCAGATGGAGTAGATGCGGCGTGACCAGGAGGTCCACGCAACAGCCGGCCGGGAGGCCGGCGCTACAAATTGCGAATAGGGTCTTAAGTCGTGCCCTTTCAAAACATCAACTTATTCTGAGGTTCCCTCGCAGACCAAGTCAGAGCTATCTTCGCCGACCTTGCTGATAGAATTTGGCATGGACACAATTCAATTTAACCTTCCGCAAACCCGCATTCCTCTTGCCTGGTACAACATTGCCGCCGATCTGCCCAAGCCGATGGCGCCGCCGCTACATCCCGGAACGCTGAAACCGCTTGGGCCGGAGGACCTGGCGCCGCTGTTTCCCATGAGCCTGATTTTGCAGGAGGTGAGCCAGGAACGGGAGATCGAGATTCCCGGCGAAGTGCGGCAACTTTACGCGCAATGGCGTCCCTCGCCTCTTTTCAGGGCGCGCCGCCTGGAGAAGGCGCTGGATACACCGGCGCATATTTACTACAAGTACGAGGGCGTGAGCCCGGCCGGTTCGCACAAGCTCAACACCGCCGTGGCGCAGGTTTATTACAACAAGAAGGAAGGCACCAAGCACCTTTCAACGGAGACGGGAGCGGGGCAATGGGGTTCTGCTCTGGCCATGGCCTGCGCGTTTTTTGGGCTGGATTGCAAGGTCTATATGGTGCGGGTGAGTTACGACCAGAAGCCGTATCGCCGCGCGCTGATGGAGGCCTTTGGAGCCTCGGTGACCGCCAGCCCGAGTATGGAGACGGAGTCAGGCCGGGCGATTCTGAAGGCGCATCCGAATTCGAATGGATCGCTGGGGATTGCGATTTCAGAGGCCGTGGAGATAGCGGCGAAGGACCCGAACACCAAGTACGCGCTGGGCAGCGTGCTGAATCACGTGCTGCTGCACCAGACGGTGATCGGCCTGGAGGCCATCGAGCAGATGGCGCTGGCGGACGATGATCCCGATGTGGTGATCGCCTGCGCCGGGGGCGGATCGAACTTTGCCGGCCTGGCGATGCCGTATGTAGGCCGCAAGATCAAGGGGCAAAGCAAGGCGCGCGTGGTTGCGGTGGAACCGGCTGCCTGCCCCAGCATGACCAAGGGCAAGTTCGTTTATGACTTCGGAGACACCGGGCACCTGACGCCGCTGGTGAAGATGCACACCCTGGGAAGCACCTTTGTTCCTCCGGGAATTCATGCGGGCGGGTTGCGCTACCACGGCATGGCTCCGCTGGTGTCGCACGTGCTGGAGCTGGGATTAGCCGAGGCTACCACGGTGCAACAACTGGACGCCTTTGCCGCGGGAATTCAGTTTGCGCGCTCCGAGGGAATCATTCCCGCGCCGGAAGCTAACCATGCTGTCGCCGTGGCGATTGCAGAAGCCGTTCGCGCCAAGCATGAAGGCAAGCAGCGGACGATTCTCTTCAATCTCAGCGGACATGGGCACTTCGACATGCAATCGTATATTGCTTACCAGGCCGGGAAGCTGGAGAACTACGAGTATCCGGAAGAAGAGATTGCGATGGCGCTGGCGGGGCTGCCGGCAGTGGGGTAAAAGAACAGGGAATAGGGAATAGCCTGCGCGGTGTTGATGGAGTGTGTTGGATTCGCAGGTCCGAAAACCGGACCTGGGGCACCCGGCATACATCCAGCCTTCTGGTGCGCTTTTCCACCACGCAGTAGGCTCACATCCAGCCGCAGTTGGTAGACTAGTACGTTTGCTGTTTTGAGGAGGATTGCCGCGTATGTCTGCCACCATGCAAGCGGTTGTCAAAGCACAAGCCGCGCCGGGAATTGAATTGCGAGAAGTGCCTGTGCCAGTACCCGGCCCCGGAGAAGTGCTGGTTCGCGTTCTGGCAGCCAGCGTGTGCGGGACGGATCTGCACATCTTCAACTGGGATCCGTGGGCGCAGGGGCGCATCAAGCCTCCGCTGATTCCTGGCCATGAGTTCTCCGGCGCGGTGGCGGGCGTGGGGCGCGGCGTGACGACGGTCAAGGAAGGCGACCCGGTGAGCGCGGAGATGCACGTGGCATGCGGCAAGTGCCTGCAATGCCGCATCGGCCAGGCGCACATCTGCCAGCACGTGAAGATATTGGGGGTGGACGCCAATGGGGCCTTCGCCGATTACGTGATTATTCCGGAGAGCAACATCTGGAAGCTGTCGCCGACGATTCCGCGGGATTGGTGTTCGCTGCTGGATCCGCTGGGCAACGCGGTGCATACGGTTCTGGCCGGAAACATTGCCGCGCAAACCGTATTGGTGACCGGCTGCGGAGCCATCGGGCTGTTTTCGATAGCCGTAGCCAAGGCCTGCGGAGCTGCCAGGATTTTCGCAGTGGAGGTGAACGCGCACCGCAGGGAGGTGGCCGCCACCATGGGCGCTGACCTGGTTCTAGACCCCGCCACCGACAACGCCGAGAAGAAGATTCTGGAGGCTACGAGCGGGACCGGCGTAGATGTACTGCTGGAGATGAGCGGCCATCCCGAGGCCATCCGGCTGGGCTTTGCGCTGCTCCGGACCGGCGGGCGCGCCTCGCTGCTAGGGATTCCGTCGCGGCCATTCGAGCTGGACTTTGCCCGCGACATCATCTTCAAGGGCGCGACGGTGCAGGGCATCAACGGACGCAAGATGTACGAGACGTGGTTCCAGATGGAGGCGCTGCTGGCCAGCGGCAAGCTCAACCTGGAGCCGGTGATTACTCATCGCCTGAAGCTGGCCGAGTTCACGAAGGCCATGGAATACCTGAAGACAGGCGAAGCTATCAAAGTGGTGTTCAAGCTGGAGTGACAAGAACAGGGAATAGGGAACAGGGTAAATGGATAAAAAATGACCTGTGACCGATGAGCGGCCGCAGGTCATTTTTCTTTGCTCAAATCTCTCCTAGAAAACAATTCTGCATTTTCTGTCGCCGCCTAATTCACGACAAGCACAATGTTGGTGGTTTGGGTAACGGCGGTGACGCCGTTGCTGGCCTGCGCGGTGACGAGCACGTTATAGCTTCCAGGCGGGGTTGCCGGGTTGATAGGCGGGCCGTGATTGAGGTAGTAGTAACGGGGATTGCAGGCAGTGGTGCCCAGCAGAGTGACCAGGCCGACGAGGGCCACGAGCAAGAAGCGGCTGAGCCAAGCACGGCGGCGCACTCCAAAAGCCAGGCCGCCCAGACCGAGAGCACCGGGCAGCAGAAAGGCCCAGGCGATGGGATTGGAACGGTTGCCCGGCTTGGTTGGGGGCGTGGCCTTGACGGTGGAGGCAGCGTAGGTTTGAATCACCATGGTGCTGGTGGGCGGGCAGGAAGAGGCGGGCGAACCGCTGGGACAACTATCGAGGGTAGTGGAGAGAATTTCCAGATTTTCCGGGGTGGCGCTGCAACTAGCGCCGTCGGGCAGGCCGGAGCATGAGAGCGTGACAAACATGGGTGCCGTCAACGTGGAGGTGTAATCCACCGATGGGGCTACGGTAATGGTGAACGATCCCGACTGGCCGGCGGTGAGGGTGAGGGTATTGGCGGTCGAGGCCGGAGAGAAATTGGAGATGCCAACCGTAAATTCGCACTCCGTAGTGACGGTGGGAGTTACCGCCGATGAGGTGGAATTCAGGTAGATGCTGCCGGTGGTTGCAGTAAACTTCGCGGTGATGCTATGGCTGCCAGCAGCCAGGGCAACCGAGGGGCTGAGTGAACCTGAGGAACCGAGGGCCAGCGTGGCCAGCAGGACTTGACTGCCATTGAATTCGTCATTGATATTCACTGTGCCGGAAGTGACCGGCGATCCACCTGCAGTGACGGCGACCGTAAGAGGCAGCACGCAACCGCTAAGCGTGCCGGCGGTCAGCGCCGTTGTCGTGGGTACGCCTGTAGAAGCCAGCACGGGCGCGGCCAGCGCGATCACCAATCCTGCAATCAACACAAGCCGCGAATCGCGGCATTTTATGCCTCTCACTTGCACCTGCTCCCAAGAACAAAATCGAGTGCCGCCCGCCTGCCGCAGCCCAAACCCTATTGTATCCGGCGGAGGCAGACGGGGGCCAACCGGGGCATAGCGAAATGCTCCGATTAGCAAAAGATAAGCTGGGGCTATCCCTATATTGTTTGGACGCAGCCTGCTGGGAATGGGGAGTGCTGAATAGGAATCAGCAGCCGATAACCGCAATAGGAGCGGCTATTGAGCCACGGAGAACGGGAACAGTGATATTCTTTCGCCATCGAATCTCCTCTCGGACGCAGGGCCCTGAGCCAGGCGAGAGTGCGGCATGAAAACCTGTCCTGTATGCGATACTCCGTTTCCGGACCAGCACGCCACCTGCCCCACAGACGGAGCTATGCTGATTGAGTTGCGAGAGCTGGAGCCGGGGCATATTGTTCGCGGCAAATACCGTATTGTGCGCAAGCTGGGCGCAGGCGGAATGGGCATCGTCTACCTGGGCGAGCACCTGATGCTGGGCGGTCAGGTGGCGCTCAAGTTCCTGGCCGCCGAGTTGAGCCGCAACCCCAAGTTCATCAAGCGCTTCCGCCGTGAGGCGAGGGCATCCTACCAGTTGCGCGATCCCAATATTGTTGAGGTGACCGACCTGGACCAGGACGAGGACGGCAGCCTGTTCATCGCCATGGAGTACGTGAACGGTCCGAGCCTGCGTTCTGTGCTCGATGAGGCGCGCCACGGGCTGCCCATCAAACGCGCTTTGCACATCGCCCGCGGGATAGCGGCGGGGCTGTCGGCAGCTCACGCCCGAGGCGCCATCCATCGCGACGTCAAACCGGAGAACATTCTGCTGGGAACGCAGGCCAATGGCAGCGAGCAGCCCAAGGTGCTGGACTTCGGCATCGCCGCTATGACCGAGGGCCTCACCAACAAAAGCCATACAGGCGGGCTGCTGCTGACTCCGGAGTACGCCGCGCCGGAGCAGTGGCGAGGCACACTGGCCGAAGAGCTGGACGGTCGCACCGACCTCTACGCCCTGGGCTGTGTGCTCTATGAGATGCTCGCCGGGCGAACTCCCTACTATGCCGAGAATATGGAAGGCTGGATGTATCAGCACTTGCAGGGAGCGCCCCCGCCGCTCGAGCTGATGCGGCCGGAGTTGGCCCGGGAGCATCCCGGGCTTGAAGCCATTGTGATGCGCCTGCTGGCTCGGGAGCGCGAGCAGCGTTACCCCTCGGCAGCAGCCGTGGTGGAGGCTCTGTCCGCTCCACCGCCCCCGCCTCGCTCCAAAACCCTTGCGGAAACGCCGCGAGTGCCCCTTCCGAAGCCCGCGCCCGTTTCTGAACCCACACCACGGCGCTCGGGAAGCAGAGTGTGGGTGATTGCGGCGATTCTGATTGGAATCTGCGCGGGAGTTTGGGCTGGACTGCGGTATTTGACGCCTTTGCTGGTGACGGATGCTCCGGTATTGACGCCAGGCGAAGGCACTTACGCAGAGGCGCTAGCGGTAACCATCACCGACGCAACTCCGTTCGCCGACATCCACTACACGGTGGACGGCAGCACGCCCACGGAGGCTTCGCCCGTCTACAAACAGCCCATCGCGGGACTGCCGAGTGGCAGCAAGATTCGCGCCATTGCCACAGCCTTGGGACGCGCGCCCAGTTCCGAAGTCAGTGGCGTGTATACCTGGGCCAGTACAAAGCTGCTTACGGCCAAACCACCGGAACCCAGCGCATACGACCGAGGCAAAGCCGCCTACAAGAGCGAGCAATACGCCCAGGCGCGGTTACTCTTTAAGCAGGCCTGCGACGGCGGAGTGAATGATGCCTGCAACTACCTCGGCTATCTCTATGCCCAGGGCCTTGGCGGCCTGCCGGATGCAGAGACGGCGCGCAAAATTTATCAGAAGGCCTGCGAGCAGGGGAACCTGCTCAGTTGCACCAGCCTCGGCACCATGGATCAGGACGACAAAAAGTACGCTGAGGCGCGCACGTACTTTAAGCAGGCTTGCGACGGCGGAGTGAAAGATGCATGCGAACTGCTGCGCGGCTTGCAATAGGCCGTGGAGTGGAAGAATCCGTCTGACTCAGTAGCGGCAACCGGCTCCCCTCGGAAAAGAAACCCGGGTGGATAGGATAAGTTGGAAGACAGGATGCGCGTAAGAACGATAGCAGCTTGGGCGATGGCAGCGGTGTTGACGACCGTGGCCTTGCCGGCTCTGACGCAACAAGATGAGGGGCCGATTCTGCGCCCCAAGCCGCAGCCCAAACCGGCGCCAAGCACTACGCTGCTTGTGATGTGTGATCTGGCCTGCAACTGGAAGCTGGACGGCGAGGCAAAAGGCCACATCGAGGCCGGTGGCTCGGCAAAGGCGAAGGTCGAAGCAGGCCAGCACATGGTGGTGGCCGCTACTGAGGACGGCGCCGACCAGGTGCAACAACTCAGCCAAGTCAAATCGGGCGAACAGACGGTGGTGAACCTCGAGCTCGTTCCGGTGCGCGATGCGCGGCTCAAGGCGGAGCAGCTGGCACAAGATAAGGCTGCACAACAGGAGAGAAACAAGGCTATACAAGAGGCCAACGACAAAGCCGCGTGGGAAGCTCGGAACAAAGCCGCGCGGGAGGATGCCGGCAAGACCTGGACAGACCTTGAAACCCGGTTGATGTGGACGAAGAAGGATAACGGCGGCGATGTGAACTGGCAGAAGGCGAGGAATTATTGCCATAATCTGCGCCTGGCAGGTTACTCCGATTGGCGCTTGCCAACCATCGACGAGTTGAGCGACATCTACGATCCAAAGGTCAATATTGCGGGACAACTGGGCAGCGGCGGCGATGCTACCTGGCACGTGAAGGGCAACCTGCAATTGTCCGGCTGGCAATGGAGCAACACTCAGGGAAATACACAGTGGGAGGCGTGGGTCTTTCTCTTTGCAAATGGGAAGCAGTACTCCTCACCCCTGACCGGCAGCGGCCTTGACCGCGCGCTGTGCGTGCGCCGCGCCGATGAATGAGGCAGGCGCATTGGATCTTCAGTCTTTTTCCCACAACTTTTCTTATTGGGTTCGGGTTTATACGGAGTACTGGAACACTTTTTGCGAGTTGAGTCTGGAGGGTGGCATGATCGCGAAGAATCGGGCATCCATGACATTGGTGATCGCGGTGTTGGCGCTGGGCGCGGGGATGGCATACGCACAACAACCGCAACCAGCTCAACAACCACAACAACGGGATGAGGGACCGATTCTGCGGCCAAAGACGTCGCCGGCCAAGCCTGCCGCCCCCACGCTGCTGGTTACATGCGATCTGGCCTGCTTCTGGACGCTGGACGACACAGAGAAAGGCCACATCGAAGCCGGAGCATCGGTGAAGGCGAAGGTAAAAGCCGGCCAGCACTCCGTGACAGCCGAGACTGAAGACGCTCTCGACAAGGCGACAAACGAAGTTACAGTCAAGGCCGCCGGTCAAACCAGCCTGGCCATCGCGTTGCAAGATGTGCGCGACGCCCGCCTCAAGGCCGAGCAGGAAGCAAAGGACAAGGCCGCAGCAGATGCGAAGGCCAAGGCCGATGCGGATGCAAAAGCCAAGGCAGAGCAGGAGGCGCGGGACAAGGCTGCTCAGGAAGCGCGAATCAAGGCAGCCAAAGAGGCACAGGACAAGGCAGACCAGGAGGCGCGGGACAAGGCATTTATCGAAGCAAGAGACAAGGCCTCGCGAGAGGCTCAGGCCAAGGCCGAGCAGGAGGCGCATGATAAAGCCGTGCGCGATGAATGGGATAGAGAACAAAGGGAACGCGCGCGGGTTGCGCAAGAAAATGCCAACAGGGTATGGACCGATCCGGCGACGGGCTTGATGTGGGCCGGGAAGGACAATGGATTCGCCCTTAGATGGAAGCCGGCCGCGGATTACTGCCACAGCCTGCAACTTGGGGGGTATTCAGACTGGCGGTTGCCAAGAATTGACGAATTAAAGACGATCTACAATCCGAATGCCGGAGTTGCTTGCGGCCCTAATGGAGGCATGTCTTGCCAAATCAAAGGCGGAATTCGACTCACTTCCGGCGTTGTATGGAGCAGCAGTAGCGGAGATGAACCTCAGACGATGCGCGGATTTATCTTCCGCGGCCAGGGCGAACCAAGAAAGCACGTGATGGAACTGGATACGCGCGGGGCCGGTTACGATCGCGCATTGTGCGTACGCACTTCCGGCCAATGATGCGGCAAATGGCAATAGAAGAACCGCTATAGTTGAGCGGCGAGAGGGCGCATGGCCAGCAGGGCGAGGCTGGTTGGAATCAGCAGGAGATAACAGGCCGCGGCGATCAGCATAGTCACGTTGATGCCAAAGGACATGCTGAAGATCACGCCCAGTACAGAGGCCAGAACACCGGTGGCGCCATTGATGCCCCAGAACCACGGGGTTGGTTGAGCGTCTATCGCCGAGACCAGCCGCATGCCCGTGGGGAATGCGAAGCCCAGCAGGAAGCCCAGCGGCATGATTGCCACGAGCGATACGGCGATGCGCACCAGACGTTCACGATTGGTGGTGGACTGAAAGAGTGAGGGCAAAACGCGCTCCATGACCACCAGGTAGAGCACGATCATGCAGCCCCACAGCAGCAGTTTTCCGCGCGTATTCAGCCTGAGCCAATCTGAAGCCAGGCTGCCCAGGCCGGAGGCCAGGATGAGGCTGAACAGGCACACGCTCAGAGAGTAAGTGGGATGCCCCAGATACACGCTGAAATATTGCAACAGCGCAATCTCGCCCAACATAAAACCCATCCCGATAAGTGAAAAATACAGGCTTCCGGTAATAGCAAGGCGCAGCGAACACTCACGCGCCGCGCTGCGCAGCGGCACCAGAATGACAGCGATGACCGCGATCAACGCGATGAACAATATCAACACGAGCACGGCGGACGCCATCAGATTGCCCATCCAAACGCCGCCCTCCTCGTCATTATGCATATTTCGCAAAACCGTGATGAGGCCGGAGATATCGAAGATACGCAGTTGGTTGAAGAAAAACGGCCGCGCATCGGTGGGCACGGTGAGATCGAGATAAGTGGAATCCAGCACGTGATTCAGGGAGGCGAGGTCGCGACTCTCGACGATCTGGCGAAGCAATGGAGAGTCTGGCGTACGGTCCGGCGAGACCAGCTCGGAGTATCCTCCATCTCGCACCGCTTCATGCAGAATGCGCAACTGTTCCGCGGTGAAAGGCGCTTTGGAGAGCACGAGAGTAGCGAGCTTGCCGGTGTTTGCGACAAACAGATGGGGGCGCACATCCTTGACTCCGGCATCCAGCAAAGCGGCCGTCGCCAAACCAAGCAATCGCCCCGACTCGTTAACATTACCGGGAGCGTACCAGCGGCTAACCGTGAAGATGCCGTCTTTGTTCAGGGTCTTCAGAAAAGCGCGCCAACCTTCCAGAGTGTAGAGTCCATTCTCGCTCAGGCTGAACGCGCCGGCGCCGGTAGCTGCGAAGGTGTCGATCATGCTCATCTGCACCAGATCGAATTTTTCGTTGGTGGCCGCAAACCAGCTTCGCGCGTCGTCCACGTGGAGCTTCAGATTGGGCAGGGCCGTCAGATTGGAAAAATTCGTATAACGAGGATTGCGTGTATGCAGATCGACGATGATGGGATTCAATTCCACGCCAGTGATATCGGTTACTCCGAAGAGATGAGCCGTCAAAGCATCCTGTCCGCCGCCAAGTCCTATTACCGCTGACTTATGAATGTTGGGAAGACGATATGCCAGACCGACAATTTCGTATTGTAGAAAGTCAATAGAGTTCCGCGTGCCGTCGTAGTGAAACAGGTTGGAGGAGTTATATAAGTCATCGACACTAATCACAGCTTTCATAACTCGCAGGTCTTCGGGCAGCTTGACAGAGGGGCCGAATAACTCAAGAGGTAACATGCGGGGGCGAGTTACTCGAATGCGTGAATATGTATTCCACTTCTCGTACTGGCTGAATCTACCGTGAAAATCGAGAACATCCTTGGCCATGATAGGGCTGAAACCGATAGGCGATAATGCATTCATCGGAGCTAATGCCAGCAACGCAATTACCACCGTAGCCGGTTGTCTCCACCAGGGCATTGACTTGAGACGTTGCCGGTGTTCGGCGCTGTCGCTGGCGGCAAAAGCCATGGCGGAGAGGCCGGAGATGGCTCCGGCAAAAATCACGGCAGAGGGGCCGTCGAGAAAATTCAGCAACGCTAGCACCGCCAGGCATCCCAGCGCCGCGCCTAGAAGGTCTACGCCGTAAACTTGTCCTGTAGGGAAGGGACTGCGCGTCAGCGAAAGACTCACTACCACTCCGACAAAGATATAAGGCACTGCCATTAAAGTCAGCAGTACAATCCACGAAACCACCGTGGTGAGCGACATGGTTGGCGAGGTGATGAGGCAGAACTGCAAGATCATGGAGGCCGGCATGGCTATCGCAGTTAGCAGCGCGAAATGAGACAGAGTTACAGGCAGCTGCGCGGGCTCAAAGCGCTCACGCCGAAGATAGACCCAGACAGCGCCAATGGTCATGCCCAGCATGGCTACGCAGATGGCAAGGAAGGCCATGGAGTACCACTGGACAACCGACATGATGCGGGTCTGCAAAATTTGAAAGATCAGCGAGGAGAAGGTAATTAGAAATACGCCGGAGAGAAACGGAGTCTTGCGCACGCCGCTGTTGGATGCCATGGAGCCGATGTCTCCTTGATTTCAAATTCTTTCACACTCCAGGCTGGCGGCCCAAATCCGGGGTAATGGAGATTGAAGTGTGGAACACCCGCGGCCGCGCTGCGTTATCCTTGATTGTTTGAGGAGAATGCCATGAGCCAGTCCCCTGCCCGCCCCCAGCTTGCCCATCTGACCGCCGCGCTCGACGAACTGCGCGCCAAGGGCACCTACTTCAAGCTGCGCATTCTGGACGACCAGCAGGCGCCTGTCTGCCACTACGACGGCAAGCAAGTGATCAACCTGGCAAGCAACAATTATCTCGGGTTGGCCAACGATCCCCGGCTGATTGAGGCGGCGCTGGAGGCGACGCTAAAATTCGGCGTGGGCTCAGGCGCGGTGCGGACAATTGCAGGCACTATGCGCATCCACATGGAACTGGAAGAAAAGATTGCGCGCTTCAAGAATGTGGAGGCCTGCGTGGTCTTCCAGAGCGGCTTCACGGCTAACGCCGGCGCGGTCAGCTCGATTCTGGGCAAGGAGGACTTCATTCTCTCCGACGAGCTGAACCACGCCAGCATCATCGACGGAGCGCGGCTGTCGCGGGCTCGGATTTTGGTTTTCCGGCATAAGGACACGGCCCATTGCGAGGAATTATTGAAGGAAGTAGCCAACGAGCCGGGCCACAAGCTGGTGATTACCGACGGCGTCTTCAGCATGGACGGCGATATCGGACCGGTGGACAAACTCGCGGCGCTGGCGGATAAATACGGCGCCATCATGATGGTGGACGACGCTCACGCTTCGGGTGTGCTGGGGCGCAACGGGCGCGGATCAGTGGACCATTTCGGAATGCACGGCAAGGTGGATGTGCAGGTGGGCACGTTGTCAAAGGCCATCGGCTGTTTGGGCGGCTATGTCTGCGGGACGCGTGATTTGATTGACTACCTCTACCACCGGGCGCGGCCGTTTCTGTTTTCCACGTCGCATCCGCCGGCAGTGGCGGCGGCGTGCATGGCGGCCTTCGACATTCTGGAGCAGGAGCCGGAACGCATCGAGCGGCTGTGGGCCAACACCCGCTATTTTCAAGGTGAGCTGAAGCGCGCAGGCTTCAACGTGGGCGGAGTGACCACGCCTGCCAGCGAAACTCCGATCACGCCGATCATCATTGGCGATGGGCGCAAGACGATGGAGTTTTCGCGGGCGCTCTTTGAGGAGGGCGTGATGGGCACCGGGATTGCGTTTCCGACGGTGCCGGAGGGCAAGGCGAGAATTCGCCTGATCCTGACCAGCGAACATACGCAGGCGCAACTTGAGCAGGCGCTGGAGACGCTGGAGCGAGTGGCTAAGAAGATGGGGATATTAGGATAGAGGCATCATGATCGCTCACTTGCGCGGAAAGCTGATTTACAAACAGCCCGGCCAGGTTATCGTTGAGGCGGCCGGGGTGGGCTACGACGTTACGATCTCCGTGCCTACATTTACGGCGCTGCCATCGCTGGGCGCCGAGGCCGCGCTGCACATTCACACTCACGTCAGCGACGATCAGATTGCGCTGTTCGGCTTTCTCGACTCTCAGGAGAAGCGCCTCTTCGAACGGCTGATTACGGTGAGCGGCGTGGGGCCCAAGCTGGCGATCAAGATGTTGAGCGGGCTATCGTCCGAACGCACGGTGCAAGCCATTCGCGGCCAGGACCACGCGCAGTTGACGCGGATCCCCGGCGTGGGCAAGAAGCTGGCCGAGCGGTTGGTGGTGGAGCTGAAAGACAAACTCGATGACTTTGCCGTTGCGCCGGTGCAGCCTTCTGTCCAGGGTCCGGCGGCTGAAGATGTCTTGTCGGCGCTGGTCAACTTGGGTTATCAGCGCGCAGCCGCCGAGAAGGCGATTGCGCAAGTGGTAGCCAAGGATGCTGCGCTTGGGGCAGATTTCGACGGGCTGTTCAGGGATGCGCTGAAGGTGATCCGGTAAACCGCTTCCATTCTATGCGCTGTTGCATGGAATCCGTCTTCCGCGGCCGTTCTATATAAGCTATAGAGCAATTCCTGACCGTCCTTGACGGTATCTGTCTTTCCGGCCTCGCATGGAGACCTATACAAACAGATTGAGCTAACAATAAAGGAGCAAGCACGAAATGAATCGCAGAAAGTTCATTCAAAACTCACTGATGGCAGGCGGCGCATTGGCTGTTGGCAAGGGACTGGCTGCAACCGAATCTTCCACGCCACCGCAAGTTGCGGGCGCAATTCCGCCTGAGAAAATCGCAGCCGCGCGTTTCCCCAAAGACTTTCTCTGGGGAACGGCAACCTCCTCCTACCAGGTGGAAGGCGCATGGAATGCCGACGGGAAAGGCGAATCGATCTGGGACCGGGCCGCACACACGCCGGGAAAGATTCGCGACGGCTCGAATGGCGATGTGGCCTGCGATCAGTACCACCGCTACAAGGAAGATATCGCGATTATGAAGCAGCTGAGCATGAAGAGCTATCGCTTTTCGACTTCATGGCCGCGCGTCCTGCCCGCGGGAACTGGGCAGGTGAATCAGAAGGGCCTCGACTATTACAGCCGTCTCGCAGATGCCTTGCTTGAGGCGAAGATTCGACCCTTCTGCACCATCTATCACTGGGATTTGCCGCAGGCGCTGGAAGATCGCGGCGGCTGGCCGAATCGCGACCTGGCCGGCTACTTTGCGGATTTTGCGGCGATCCTGGCGAAGAATCTCGGCGACAGAATCACCGTCTGGGCGCCGTTCAATATGCCCACCGACTTTACCCGCAACGGCTATGGCACCGGCGGGGCGCCTCCTTTCAAAACAAACATCGATCAGTCTCTCAAAGCGGCGCACACCGTCAATCTGGCGCAGGGCATGGCCTTCCGCGCCATCAAGGCTGCGTCTTCACAAGCTACTGTAGGCAGCGCATACGGTTGGGAGCCGGTTTATCCCATGACCAACAGCGAAGCGGATCGCGCCGCGGCGGCGCGCTTTCATAATTACAACAATATCTACTGCCTGGAACCGATCTTTCACGGCACTTATCCCAAGGCATTCATCGGCGAGATACCTTATGAAACGATGGGATTCAAAGCGGGCGACGAGAAGATCATGAAGGTTCCTCTGGATTGGGTGGGCGTGCATTACTATTGCCGTCTCCTTGCCTCAGACGCCAGCAATGGAGCGCCGCCGGACTCGTCGAGTCACGATCCCCTGGCGCAAATCCGCATCGAGCTAGCTGGCGATGGTCCGAAGACCGATGGCGGCCTGGAGATGTGGCCGCATGGCCTCTACGACCTTCTGATGCAGGTTTCGCGCGACTATAACCATCCCATCATCGAGATTACGGAGACGGGCGGAGTTTTTATGGACGCTCCCGGCGCGGATAGCCGCGTCCACGACCTGCGCCGCATCGAGTTTTATCGCCAGCACCTGGCCGAGTTGGCGCGCGCTATGCAAGATGGAGCCAGAGTGCGTGCCTATCACGCCTGGAGTTTGCTGGATAACTTCGAGTGGGGCAGCGGCTATACGCAGCGGTATGGGCTGACTTATGTGGACTTCGCCACGCAAAAGCGAACCATCAAGGACTCGGGCTACTGGTATGGCCGCGTCGCCGCCACTAATCGCTTGAATGTGTGATCCGGTAGACTGGTTTCATCATGGCTCACACAACAAAATCCGCATCCAACACACCCCCCGCCCACCTTCGTCCCGAGGGGCTTACTTTTTTGCGCAATCTCAAGCGCCACAATGACCGCGCATGGTTCACGCCGCGCAAGGCGATCTTCGAGGCGGAGCTGAAGGAGCCGATGCTGGCCATCATTCGCAAGGTTAACGAGGCGATGGAGAGTTTTGCGCCGGCCTATGTGCGGCCCGCGGAGAAGTGCCTCTTTCGGATTTATCGCGACACGCGCTTCAGCGCCGATAAGAAACCTTACAAGACGCACGTGGCCGCATGGTGGATGCTGGAAGGGCTGAAGAAAACCTCCGGGGCGGGATTTTATTTTCACGTTGACGACAAGGAGGTGATTATCGCCGCCGGTGCGTGGATGCCGGAGAAAGATCAACTGGCCGCCATACGCCATTGGCTGCTGGAGCATCACGTGGAGTTTCGCAAGGTCTTGCAGACGGCAGCCATTCGGAAGACGTTTGCGGAGTTTGAGGGCAATGCGCTGACGCGGCCGCCGAAGGGGTTTCCCTGCGAGCATCCGGCGATGGATTTGATCCGCTGCCGGCAGTGGGGACTAAGCACCTCGCTGCCCGCGAAGGCGGCTCTGAAGACGGATTTTGCGGCGGTGCTGGCACGGCATTTCCGGCTGGCCACGCCTGTGGTGGATGCGCTGAACACGCCTATCACGGCAGCATCGACGCCGCGCAAGAAGGTGCTTTTCGGGCTGGATTAGAGTGTTGCGCACAGCATCCTTTGGGAGAAGTTTTTCAGATGTGAGGCCCACTGAAGCGGGCAAACCGGGCAAATATGGGCAAAAACAGAAGAAAATACCAAAAAAACCACAAAATAATGGGAAAATCACTACTTTTTGCCTTGACTTTGCCTATTCAAATGTTGCAAGGTAACGAACGACGGGTACTCCGACCCGCATGAATACAGGGGTTTTGCGCAATCGTTGCCTGACTCCCCCATGCGGAACGCATTTCGCGATGGAATCCCAGGCAAGACCGGCGCGCCCAAGGGCATGCCCGAAAAGGAGAACACACATGGCAACTGGATTGACGAAAACAGCATTGACCCGGCTTCTGGCAGAGAAACTGGAATTGACCAACAAGCAAGTCACAGCCTTCCTGGAGACGCTGGCGGATACGGCCATCAAGGAAACCAAGAAGAGCGGAGTATTTGTGATACCCGGCATCGGCCGCCTGGTGAAAGCGGAGCGCAAGGCCCGCATCGGACGCAACCCCCAGACCGGCGAAGCTATCAAGATCAAGGCCAAGACGGTGGTCAAGTTCCGCGTGGCCAAGGCCGCCAAGGACGCGATCGCCCCGCCAAAGAAGTAGAAGCCCTGAACGGAAGACAACGAAGGGGAGGAGCCTGATGGCTTCTCTCCTTTTTTATGCATGGGGACAAAGTCTGGAGTTCTGAAACTATCTTTGAGATTGCGTAGAGAATTTCTGTGCGGACCTGGGAGTCAGACTAAGTTTCTGCTTTGTCCCTCAGTACCAGCACCTTAACCACCAGCGACAGGCCAAAGCTGATGAGGACCACCTTGATCATGAGCCAGTTGTTATAGCGCCAGGAGAAGACGGCCCACGCGAGGAAGATGCCGATGGGGTTGATCTCGGTAGTGAACGCATGAAGCCATTGCGGCTTGCGGCCGGTAGGCTGAGGAGCGGAGCGCGAGAAAATCGTCCGCAGGCTGGGGAAGAGGCGCGGAACTGCGCGCAGGTAGTCTTGGTAGGGCTGGCCAAGCTGCGCCGCGAGAAAGGCTTCTTCGGCAAGAATCAGGCGCAGGTAAAAGACGGTCATCAGCGTCATGGTAAAGAGCGCTCCTGAGGGAGGCATGAGCAGCGATATGGCCGCCATCATGCACCAGCTGCCGAGATAGAGCGGATTGCGCACGTAGCGATAGGGGCCGTCGGCCATCACCGCTCCGGCCTGCATTTGCTGGTGATGGACTGTGTCGTAGCCCAGACAGGCCGCTCCCCAAATGCGAAGAACCATGCCTTTGGCGGAGATCAGCGTGGCAACGACGATTACCAGCGGCGTGGCGACGGCGATGGAGACGATGCCTGTGCGGTTCAGCGTAAATGCCAGCCAAGCCCACAGAGGAGGGTGGTACCCCTGGCCCCAGAGTCCTGTCCACGGCGTCCAGAAACCCAGAAATACGATGAGCGTCATGATGATCATGCGCAGACGAAACTCGATTTTCGTTGCTCCCATGCACATCTCCCTGGGCCGGAGTGTACCATCCGGGTTGACAGAAGGTACACGCCTGGACAGGCGAGTTGGCCTTACTGCTTTGCTCTGCCGCGGGCTGCGGACAATCTGGAGGAACCTATGTGGTAGGCTGACGCATGAGGGCTTAGTGCCGCCTTTCTCTGGAGGGTTTCCAATGCTTCTGCGTGTTTTTGTTCTGTCTGCTGTGGCCAGCGCGGCTGCTGTTGCAATGCCGCTGGCCGCGCAAAGCCCCGCAACCCAAAGTGATCTTGCCGCTTCCGTTGAGCGGCAGTTGCCTGCCCTCACCGAGACCTACAAACATCTGCACCGCACCCCGGAGCTCTCGCGGCACGAGGAGCAGACATCGACTTTTATGGCCGGCGAACTGCGCAAGCTGGGCTATACGGTGACCGAGCACGTGGGCAAGTACGAGGACGGCACGCAGGCCTTGGGCGTTATTGCGGTGCTGGAGAATGGCCCCGGCCCGCGCCTCTTGCTGCGCACAGAACTGGATGCCCTACCGGTGGAGGAGAAAACCGGCTTAGAGTACGCCAGCACGGTGAAGACCACCAACGCGCAGGGGCAGCAGGTGGGCGTGATGCACGCTTGCGGACACGACCTGCACATGACTGTGCTGCTGGGCACGGCGCGCGAAATGGCAGAGCGCAAGAGCCAGTGGCACGGAACGCTGATGCTGGTGGGCCAGCCCGCCGAGGAGGTGACGCAGGGCGCGGCGGCGCTGCTGGCCGATCATCTTTACGAACGCTTTGGGCGGCCCGACTTTGTGCTCTCCGAACACGACTCGAACGACACAGCTGCCGGCTCGATTGAGTTGAAGGGCGGGCCGCTTTTGGCCAGTTCTACAACCATCAACGTGACCATACGCGGCATCGGCGGTCACGGCTCCGAACCCCAGGTGGGCAAGGATTCCATCGTTCTGGCGGCGGAGTTTGTGCTCGTTGCCCAGACCATCGTCAGCAGGCAGATCGACCCGCAGCAGCCTGCGGTGCTGACCGTGGGCACGATTCACGGCGGCACCAAGAACAACATCATTCCTGACGAGGTGACAATGGGCCTCACGCTGCGAACTTATTCGCCGGCGGTGCGCGACCAGATCATTGCCGCCGTGCGCCGCACGGCGAACGGGCTGGCGGAGGCCTACGGCATTCCGGCAGATCGGATGCCGATTGTGACGGTCAGCTATGGAGCGCCGGTGACCATCAACGATGCGGCTCTGGCTGAGCGCCTGCGCGGGTTTGCCACGGCGGCGCTGGGCAAGGAGCATGTTCTGGTGGCTAGCGCCACCATGGCCAGTGAGGATGTGGGCCTGTATTCGCTCGACGGCAAGATCCCTGCGGTGATGTACTGGTTGGGCGCAGCCGACGCGGACAAGCTGGCGGAGAGCCACAAAACCGGCGTGACGCTGCCCGGCCTGCACTCGGCGCTGTTTGCGCCGGTCTACGCACCGGCCATCCAAACCGGGGTGACGGCGATGACCGCCATGGCGCTGGGACTGCTGAAGTGAGCGGAGCGCAAGGCGCGGCCAATCCGCGGTGGTGAAGCGTCAGGCGCCGTGTGTGCCGCTCAATAGATCAGCTTGAGCGAAAACTGAATTTGACGCGAGTTACCAGCGGTCTTGCTGATTTCGCCGAAGCCCGAGCCGGTGAGAATATTCGCGGGCAGGCCCATGGTGACGATGTTGAAGAGGTTGAAGAACTCCGAGCGGAATTGCAGGTCCATGCGCTCGGTTCCGCTGCTGCGGCGGCCGAAGGGCGTGTCTTTAATGAGCGCGAAGTCGAAGTTATAAAAAGCCGGTCCGCGAAAGGTATTGCGCCCCAGCGTGCCGAAGCGGCCCTGATTTGGGCCCGTGCCGCCCGCTACATGAATGGGAATGCTGAAGAAGTCCGTGGCATTGTTGGCGCCTTCGCCGAAGTAGTCCTGACGGTTTATGCGCGCAGTGGAAAGATGCGGCACGGCGATCTGGTCGGGACGATCTGCGCCGTTCGATCCGGCGCCGGTCTGCTGGATGCCGCTGAAGATGGTGAAAGGTAAGCCCGAACTGATGCTGGAAATACTCAGTAACTCCCAGCCGCCGGTTGCCTTCTTGCTCATGGGGCGCAGATAACTTACACGGTCCAGGTGCAAATCCTGGGCTGCGCTTAGGCCGAAGCCATGGCTCACGTCGAAGGACGACGGACTTTTTTCCGCGCGCATGTCATAGGGATTCTGCGGAGGGCTGCCGCTGATCACTCCGCTGGCGTCGTCGATTGACTTACCCCATGTATAACTCGCCTGGATGCCCGGACCGCCATGTCTTACGGTTCCCGAGAGCGAAGTTTGCAGCGCGTGGTAAGTGGAGTGAGCATCCGCGACCACGACGTTTTCTACGCCGAAACCGCCGATGACGTTACCCGAGCTGTCGAACAGAGTGTGTGGCGCAAAAGCCGGAGTGGCGCCGGGATAGGCGTTGGGGAAGCTAGAGCGCGGAAGTTTTACGCCGGCCGTGCCCACATAACCTGCATTGGCGGTGAGGTTGCCGAATTTGCGCTCCAGTCCAACTGTCCAGGTGTACAGAGTTCCGTTGCCGAAGGAGCGGTCGATGCCGCTGAGATTCAGGTCGCTGACGACATGGCCCAGGGTAAGCGCGGCCACGTCTTGCTCATAGCGATTTACATCCATCACCGTATTGGGTGCGACGGCGCACGTGCTTCCCGAGGCGAAAATGTCGGCGCCGCCGGGCGTATATGCCCGGGGTAGTTCGGCGGGGGTGATCTGAAAACCGTAATGAATGGGCGCGACGGCCGCGGAGAGCAGGCGCGGGTAGACCGCGAAGGGAGTAGCTCCAGTGAGGAAGTTATCCTGCCAGAGATTGGGCGGGATAACTGTGACTCCGCCGCCCGCGTGAGCCGATAACTTGCTTGTAATTTGCCATGCCGCCCGGACGCGCGGGCCCCAGCCATTCCAGTTAGTGCGGTAGCCTGGCTGCGGGTTTACAACAAACTCCTGCACGCCGTTCACAGTGAGAAAACTCGATGTGCGGCGAGCGCGCTCGGTGATGGGAGTATATAACTCCCAGCGCATACCATAGTCCAGGGTGAAGCGAGGAGTTACTTTCCATGTGTCTTGAAGATAGACGCTGAAGTTATTGCGATTGATGGCCGCCGGGCCGATGTGCGCGCCGTTGGAGAAGTAAGGAGGCGCAATGCCCACGGTGTAGACGAAGGGACTGCCGGAGAGGAAGCTGGAGAGCGTATCCGGCAAGAGATCGCCGGGGTTAATATCGTGCGTGCCGCTTTGGGATGAAATGCTCTCGTCGGCATAGGCCGCGCCGCCGCCAAAATCGTACTCGCCGTTGGGGCTGATGCCGAAGTACGTAGTATCGCGATTGAGCCGCGTCTCGAAGCCAGCCTTGAAGGCGTGGTGCGTGGTGGTGAGGGAAACATTCTGGCGGCCCTGAAAAAGATTGCCGTAGGCTTGCATCACCGACCCGGCCGCGGAGTTGAATGCTTCAAACAAGCCGTTACTGAATTTTACGGCGGGATCGGTGCGGTTGGGCGTGGGAAAGCCCGGCGTGGAACGAGTGATGCTCACGGAAGATTCCAGAGTCAGGCGCGGAGACACGGTGCGCGTGTAGGTTGCCACTACATTGCGCTGGTGGTCGATGTACTGAATGCCGAAGGAGGGATCGATGGCCGTCTGGTCGGGATTGGTGGTGGGGCCGGTGAGGTTGTCCCAACTGAAGCGCGCAAGAAATTGGCCCTTGCTGGAGAACTTGTGATCAACGCGTAGTGAGAACTGATTGGCGTTAGTAACCACCTTCGACGCGGTGGCGTAGGTATTCGCGCCAAAGGGTCCACTAGGGTCATTCGGCAGCGGGTAGCGCGCCAGAACCGCGGCAATGCCGGCGTCGATCGGAACGTAGAGCGTGTCCGTACTCTTGTCGGGATAAGTAATCGCGTCACAGACGATTTGAGAATTGGGTTGACAGTCGTTCCCAGGCCTCTGAGCAGCAGTGGGCACAGCCAACACCTGCGTGGTGCCCAGCACCTGGCGGAAACCCTGGTACTGGGCGAAGTAGAAGGTGCGCTTACGGCCGTCGTAGACTCGCGGAATATAAACCGGGCCACCGCTGGTGAAGCCGAATTCGTTGCGGCGGAAGGGCGGAATGCGGCCGGGATAGACCGGGGTGGGATGGTCGAAGTAGTTGCGCGCATCAAAGGCGGAGTTGCGCACAAATTCGAAAAACGAGCCGTGAAAGCCACTGGCGCCGGAGCGGGTGCGAATGTTGGTGAAGCCCGCGGCGCCGCGCCCGATCTCGGCCGGCATCCAACCGGTGCTGGAATCGATGCCCTCGACCGCGTCCACATTGAAGTTGGTGAAGGTGGCCCCACCCATCTCCGGATCGCTGGTGTCGGCGCCGTCCATGGCGAAGGTCGCCTCGACGCCGCGCTGGCCGTTGATGGCGAACTGCGCGGTGAAGTTGGTTGCGCCGTTGACGTCGGTCATAGTTCCGGCGGCCAGCAGCAGCAGAGTGCTGAAGTCGCGCTTGTTCAGGGGCAACTCACTTACCGCCTGGCTCGATAACTGCTGACCGCCGGTGGCGGACTGGTTCTTGAGCAGAGCGACTGTGAGTTCGCCGCGGCCGGAGAGAGTCAGCGCAACCGCGGGCGCGTCTGGCTCGAGATCGATGAGCAGTGCGTAATCGAAGGTGCGGCCATCCGTCTTAACGGTGAGCCGATACTGGCCTCGGGGTAGGGCCGTCAGACGGAAGCGGCCATCGGAGCCCGTAACGGCCTCGGCTTGCGCGCCGTTGCCGGCCAGCCGGACCTTGGCGGCGGAGATAGGCGCGCCGGCTGCGTTGCGCAGCACTCCCTGCCAAACGGGCTGCGCGGCCGGCTGTGGCCACGCTTCAGACGCCGGCAGGAGCAGCGCAGCAATCGCCAGGATCAATAATGCCTTGTGGATGAGGCCCGCATTGGAGCTTGAAGTTACACGCTCGCCGCCCAACAGGACGGAGAAATTGCATCGATTAATGTCCGGCATTTTGATCACTTTCAGATTTCGCGGAGCATGAATGACTATTTTAGGCTATCCAGCCGTTCGTCACGACAGTCTGCCGTGTTTTGGTGTCAGCCTCTACACTAATTGCAGTGTATGATTAGCCGGGAATCGAATACCGACACCATTGCCGCCGTCTCCACGCCGCCGGGGCGCGGGGGCATTGGGATTGTGCGGCTGAGCGGGCCCGAGGCCGCGTCGATAGCCGCGCAATTGGTCCGGCTGCGGCAGCCGCTGGAACACGGACAGGCGCGGCTGGCTGACGTGCTGGATGAAGAGGCGAGCAGCGATGCGGGATGCATTGACGAAGCAGTGGTCACTTTTTTTGGTGCTCCGCACTCTTATTCTGGCGAGGATCTTGTTGAAATAGCCGCGCACGGCTCGCCGGTGGTGATGGAGCTACTGCTGGGCCGCGCTGTGAAGCTGGGCGCACGGCTCGCACGGCCGGGCGAGTTTACCGAGCGCGCATTTCTGGCCGGCAAATTGGACCTGACGCAGGCCGAGGCGGTGCACGACCTGATTGAAGCGCAGACGCTGACCCAGGCGCGGCTCGCTGCCAGCCAAATGGGCGGCGCGCTCAGCCGGCGCGTGGGACCGGTGAAGCAGGCGCTGGTGGAACTCGTCGCGCTGCTTGAAGCGGGCATCGATTTTGCCGAGGACGACGTGGAGCTGACGACGCAAGCCGAGATTGCCAGCCGCATCGCTGCGCTGACGCCGCCGCTGCGAGCACTCGAAGCCTCCTTTGCGCGCGGGCGCATTGTTCACGACGGGTTGACGCTGGCCATCGTGGGCAGGCCCAACGTGGGCAAGAGCTCACTCTTCAATCGTCTTGCGGAGCGTGAGCGGGCTATCGTGACTGCATCTCCCGGCACTACACGCGACACGGTCACGGAACGGATTTCGCTCGACGGCATTCCGCTGGAGCTGGTGGACACTGCCGGTTTGCGCGAAAGTCCAGGCGAGGGCTTGCGCGAAGGCCCGCACGATGGTCTGGAGGAGGCCGAGCAACTGGGCATCCGTCGCAGCCGCGAGGCGCTGGCCGATGCCGCGCTGGTGGTGATCGTTCTCGACGCGACCCAACCGCTGAACGACGAAGAGCGACGGCTACTAGAAGCTGTTGAGGGCCGCCCCGCGCTGGTGGCCGTGAACAAGAGCGATCTGGTCTGGAATCTGCCCGAGGCAGACCGGCCGCTGCCCGATTGCGGCGACCTGCCAACGCTGGCTACATCAGCGCTAACCGGCGAAGGGATTGCCGCGTTGCGCGAGCGCATTCTCGAGCTGGCCACCGGCGGAGCCGCCGCCGAGCCGGGAATGTTGACCAGCCTTCGTCACCAACAGGCCATCTCCGCGGCACTGGCGGCACTGGGCGATGCCGCGCAAGCCAACTCGGACTCGATTCCTCACGAGATGATTCTGCTGGACCTCTACCGCGCGCTCTGGGCGCTGGACTCGCTCACCGGCCATACCACTCCCGACGATATTCTGAATCTGATTTTTTCGACCTTCTGCATCGGAAAATAGAACGGCTTCCAAGGCCGTCCAATAGAATGTAGAAATATCTCGTAATATCTTGTATATGCAATGATTATTATCCTATAACATCCATCAGAAACGCCCTGTACGGCTGGCTCTCTCCATCTCACGCGGTATCGCCGAAGGCCTCGGCACAGCCCACGCCAAAGGAATGTTCCACCACGACATCAATTCGGAAAATATTCTCATGGTCTTCTCCGCGCCTGCTTCGGTTCTACACCCGCGCAAATGAGAATTCTGTGCGCCCCGTCAATGCCAAGCGAGTTTTTTGCGCAGCCTCTGAAATCGTACCCCAGACATATTTTGCACTCTCAGCGGAATTCTGCAACAGGCTATGTTGATTGGAATTCCGCGCTTTCTCGCGATGTTTAACCTCGATTTTAACCCCGACTTTAACCTTGATGAAACTGGCCGGTAACGGTTGTAGCCTTGTACTCCTTCTCCTCGGCGATTCTAACTGAAGGCAGGAGGAAGTCCGATGCGAAGACTAATCATTTTGGCTTTCTTAGTATTCCTGGCTTTACCGGCCTTTGCGGTAAAACGCATAACAGTGGCGCAGTTGGAGCAGGTTCTAGCCACAGCCCATGCATCTTCGGATGCCGTGGTCGCGGAGCAGATCGCGGGGTACGAACTGACCGAACGGCTGAGCGCGATCCGCTATGCGCGTCTGAGTGCAGCTCTGCCAGGCGAAAAAGCCCGCCAGGCGCTGCTCGCACTAGCCGATTCGGCTGAGTTCCACAGCCTTCCTCCAGACGATATTCCCACGACTGCCGCGCCTGATTTTGCCGAGCAGCGCAGGATGATGTCTCTGGTCGTCGGCCATGTAACCAAGGCCGTTCATCAACTACCGAATTTATTCGCCACCCGCGCAACCACCCGCTTTGAAGACCGGCCGCAGGGAGAGTACGGTTATCTGCCCCTGCACGTCGTCGGCAATTCCCGCCGGACGGTGCTCTATCGGGACGGACAGGAGATGGTGGATGCTGCTTCCGGCAAGAGCGGCTCCGCGGAGCAGGGGCTGGTCTCCTGGGGAGAGTTCGGGCCGATCCTGAGTACGGTGCTACTGGACGCGGCACAGAACAAGTTGGCGTGGAGCCACTGGGAGCAGGGCGCAAACGGGCCGCTGGCCGTTTTCGCCTACGCTGTGCCGGAGCAGAAGTCGCATTACTGGGTGCAGTTCTGTTGCACCACAGGGATTGTGACTGGGATCCAGTACAGCAAAGCTGGCCTCAGCGGAGTTGGCGCCAACTATGCCCCGATTCTGGAGAACTACAGCGAAACGCCGCGCGTGCTGCGGGAAAAGCCCGCCTACCACGGAGAGATTGCGATCGATCCAGGGACGGGCGCGATCCTGCGCATGACCGCAGATGCGGAGCTTCCATTGGGTGTGAAGCTGACCCGCGCGGCAATTATGGTCGAGTACGGCTCCGTCGAGATCGGGGGCAAGAGCTTTATCTGCCCCGAAAGGAGTGTCGCCCTTTCTTTGATTCGCTATGCGCACGCGACGAAGGGCGCGCACTCCATCCTCGATCACGATCCGCTGATGACACTTGTGAACGATGTGACCTTCGAGCAATATCATCGCCTCGGCGCCGAGGCGCGCATCCTGACCGTCGAAGGCGGAGATTTGGCCGCAAAATCGCCGGACGCGCAACCGCCCGATGCTTCGAAGTTGCAGCCCGCCTCGGGGGCGCAGGCCGAACCACCGGTAGCGGTGAATGCCACTCCCTCGCAGGCCGCTCAGATTGCCTCCGCGCCGGATACTGCTTCATCCCGGCCGGCCCCCCAGTCCGCTTCCTTAGACGCCTCCGCGCCGGAAGCTGCGCCAGCTTATCTGCCGCAGACCCAGCTGCTCAAAGCTAGCGCCAGCAACGTACTGGTCGACGTGGTGGTCACCGATGCCAAGCAGAAACCGGCTTTAGGCCTGGGCAAGCAGCTCTTCGAGGTTTTAGAAGACGGCAAGCCGCAGATCATCGATTTCTTTGAAGAACACACGGCCGTTCCAGCACCAGAGATTGAAGCTTTAAAGCTGCCAGCAAATCTCTACACCAATCTGCCCACCGCGCCGGTCAGCGACTCAGTCAATGTGCTGCTGATCGACAAGGTGAACACCCCTTTGCAAGATCAGGTGCGCGTTCACAAGCAGATCATCGACTTTATTCAGAAGATGAATCCCGGGACCAAGATCGCCATTTTCGTATTGAGTCCGAATCTGCGGCTCTTGCAGGGCTTCACTTCGGACAGCGCTCAACTGCAGACCGCGTTGAACGACCCCAGGAACGGAGATACTCCCGAGACTACCTACGCCTCGCGCAGTAGCCATGACGATGCCGAGGACGAGGAGCACGTCCAGATGCAGGTCGAGATGAGTCTCCACATGGAAAAAGATGTGGGGGATGGACAATCGAGCCTTGGCCCATCGTTCAGCTACAGCTCGTGGGTCAACTCAGGAAGAGGGCCGGCAAGAGGGCAGGACAGCATCGCCGCCAACCAGGCACGCGAGCAGACTTCGATAACGCTGACGGCGCTCGAGTCTTTAGCCCGCTATTTGGCGGGCATTCCGGGGCGGAAAAATCTGATCTGGTTTTCCAGTTCCTTTCCAGTTTCGATCTTTCCCAGCACAAGCTCGCAGAGAAACTTGCAGAACGGCCAAAATCTGATGCTGTACTACAACCAAGGTGGATCGACTGGTATGTATCAACGGGATGATGCCAGGTACCTGACCATAGCCGACTTCAATCCCGCTGCCAAAGAGGTCGCTAACCTGCTGGCGCTCTCCCATGTGGCCGTCTACCCGGTCAACGCCGAAAGCGTGCAAATGGACAACGCCATGGAGACCTCCAACTATGGCCCGTCCGACCTCGACAAACTAACCCAGCAAGCCGATCAGCGTGCCATAGAAACGGTGACCGTCAACAGGCTGGCTAACGACACCGGCGGCAAGGCCTTCTACAACACGAACGACCTGGCCGGCGCCCTGGCCCATGCCATTGACGACGGCGCTCACTATTACACCCTGGCTTACACACCCGTTAACAAAAACATGGACGGCAGCTTTCGGCGTATCCAGGTGCGGTTGAAGGAAGGCAGCTTCGATCTGGCCTACCGCCGCGGTTACTATGCCGACGACCATGCAGTGCCGGAGCCCAAGACCGATTCCAATCCGCTGCATCCGCTGCTCAAGCGTGGTGCGCCCGCCTCCTCGCAGATCGTCTTCAGTGCGCGCCTGCTCGCAGCCGCTCAACAAACCGCCCCCGGCGACAAGCCCGCCGGCGGAAATACCATACTCACCGGGCCACTCACCCGCTATCGCGTTGACTTCAACATTCGCCCCTCCGATCTCGAACTGATCGACTCCGCAGACGGCAAGCATACCGGCAAGATACAGGTCGAGCTGCTGGCCTATGACGGCAACGGCGCGGCGCTCAACTGGAATGGCGGAACGATGGCCGTCAATCTCAGCGCGGAATCCTTTGCGGCGGTGCAACGAACCGGCATTCCGGCGCATCTGGAAATCGACCTGCCCAGTTCCGCGCTCTACCTTGAGGCGGGAGTCTACGACTGGACGGCGCGCAAGGCGGGAACCCTCGAGATTCCTCTTCATCCCGTCGCCGAACAATCCGAGCTTCAGGCTAAATCCGGAAAACACAGAAACTGACCTGCTCCCGGTTGTCCGAAGCGTTTTGCATCGCGAGACCAAAAAATACGGCGGCCTTCTCGAAAAGAAAAGGCCGCCGTTTTTTCTTCTGAATCAGGATCACTCCGTTCTCACTGCGTCGTGATCGTTCCCACCGTGGTCAGACTGGCGGCGGCTTCGGAGTTCCCGAGGTAGATGGTGTAAGTTCCGGGCGCCACCAGCCAACTGCTTGTGACGGTATCCCAGTAAGACATGGGGTGCGAGGAGTCGTTCTGATCCACCTCGATGGTGACCGCCTGCGAGCCTCCCGGTTGCAGCAGAACCTTCTTCCAGCCAACCAGCCGTTTGGGCGGCTCATTGGTGTTGGCTGGTAGTCCCAGATAGACCTGCGCCACCTCGGCGCCAGCTACCGTGCCGGTGTTGGCCAGGTTGAAGGTCACCTGAAAGTTCGGATTGGTGGTTGAAGAGAGATTGTTCACGATGGCTGCATTCGTAATGGAAAACGTGGTGTAGGAAAGGCCGTAGCCGAAGTAAAACAGCGGCGTGTAACTGTTCACGTCGTACCACTTGTAGCCCACGTTGTAGCCCTCCGTGTAGTTCACGGCAAAGGGAGTGACGTTGTCCGGGGGCTGGGGAATGACCGACCGGGGCAGTTGCGCGTCGCTGGCCGGGAAGGTGATGGGGAGCTTGCCGGAGGGATTGGTCACGCCAAAGAGCAAGTCGGCAATCGCCGGTCCGCCGCTCTGGCCGGGGTACCAGGCTTCCAGCACCGCGCTTACCTGGCTCAGCCAGGGCATCAGGATGGGACCGCCGTTTTCGGCCACAACAATGGTGTGCGGATTGGCCGCCGCCACCGCTTCAACCAGCGCATCCTGATTGATGGGGGTTGCACTAGTCAGGTCGGTCAAGCTAAGGCTGGACTCATCCATTCCCTCGCTGGCCCACTGGCTCACGAAGACGATCGCAACTTGCGACGAAGCCGCCAGAGCCGCGGCAGCCGTGGCGTTTGAGCCATCGGCGAATTGCACCTTGGCATTAGGCGCTTTAGCCTGAATCGCATTCAGCGGCGAGGACGGATCCCAGATCACCGTCGCAAAGCAGGGCGGGCATGGTTGCGGCCCAACTATCGCTGCGCCTCCGATGGGCATCACTTGTGCCGAGCCTCCGCCGGAGAGCACTGCAGAATCAGCGTGCGAGCCGATGATGGCGATCGATTGCACTGCGGAACCATTGAGCGGAAGCTGGCCTCCAGAGTTCTTGAGCAGGACCGCTCCCTGTTCTTCGATATCCTGCGCAACAGCGGCATCGGCTGCCGCCGGAATCGCCTGAATTGTCAACGGATCGTCGAAGATCCCCACCTCGAACATGGCGCGCAAAATGCGGTGCACCATGTCATCAAGGCGCGATTGCGGAACCTGGCCGTTGGCAATGGCCTGACCGAGCGTGGAGAAATACTGCTGATCGGGTTGCTCCTGATCGAGGCCGTTGATCGCCGCCGTCGCAGTGCTGTGCGTGGCCCCCCAGTCGGATAGGACAAAGCCCGGGAAATTCCAATTGCCCTTGAGAACCTGGTTGAGCAGGTAACTGTTCTCACAGTCGTACTGGCCGTTGGTCAGGTTGTAGGAGCACATCACCGATTGCACATTCGAGTCCTTGACGCCGATCTCGAAGGCCAGCAGGTCGCTCTCCCGGCCGCCCCGGTCGTCGATGAAGGCATTGGCTGTTGAACGCCCCGACTCCTGGTCATTGAAGGCAAAGTGCTTGATGCCGCCGATAATATGTTGCGACTGGATGGCGTTGATGTGCGCGGCGGTAATCTTGCCGGCCAGGATAGGATCTTCGCCCTTGGTTTCGAAGGTGCGCCCGTCGCGCGGCTCGCGGCCGATGAGATTGATGTTGCCGCCGAGGTTTACGTTGATGCCATAGTCGGCCAACTCCGCGCCGATGACCGTGCCGTACTTGGCAGCTTCATTGGTGTCCCAACTGGCCGCGCTGGCGATCGACGAGGGTAGCGCTGTCGCCGGACCGATGCTGTTGGCCACCCCCACGCTGCCATCACCAAAATAAAGAGCGAGAATCCCCAACCGAGTGTTTGCCGGCACCCATCCCGCCGCGCCCCGCGGAACCGTATTCCCTGAACTGTTATTGGTGGTAAGTCCGCCCTCAACCATTTGCAGCTTTTCCGCCTGCGTCATCTCCGCCAGCAGCGCATCGGCCCGCGAGTCGGGCGTGCCGGTGGTCGGAATGGGCGGAGGCGTTGGCGTTGGCATAGGCGTGGAGGAGGACGAACCGCTGCCGCCGCACCCGGCTAGAGCCAGGAAAAGCGGAAGAATCAGCAGGAGAGCAAGAGGCGTCTTTGCGCACCTGCGCCCGCTCAGAGCCGGATACCTGGGAGGAATTTCAGAAAATCGAGCATATTCGCATCCACGGTTCAAGAATGAAGCCATCATGAGTCTTCGCATCGTACTTCCTCCTGCCTTCAGTTAGAAATGCCGCGGAGAGGGAGTACAAGGCTACAACCGTTACGAGCCAGTTTCATCGGGGTTAAAATCGGGGTTAAACAGTGGGCTGCGCCTGATTGCGCTCGTTATTCGAGCACATTTCTGATGAAGCCCTTATCCTGCAGTGACTGCCTTGAAGGCTTCGCGGGAGGCGGCAATCGTTGCGGCGACCTCTTCCTTGCCGTGCGCAGTACTCAAAAAGGCCGCTTCAAATTGCGAGGGCGGCAGCCAGACGCCGTGATTAAGCATTGCGTTGTGGAAGCGATCGAAGGCGGCCGTGTCGCTCTCAGCGGCCTGGGCGTAGTTGGTGACCGGATTCCCAGTAAAAAACCAGGTCCACATCGATCCCACGCGGTTGAGGGTGAGCGGAACGCCGGCGTGCGCGGCTTCGGCGGCCACTCCCTCGGCAACGGCTTTGGCCGTAGCTTCGAGTTGCGGGTAAACCTCGCCGGCGTGAGCCTGTAAATAGCCGATAGTGGCAATTCCGGCAGCCATGGCCAGCGGATTGCCGCTCAGAGTTCCGGCCTGATAAACCGGTCCGAGCGGCGCCAGCAGGTCCATGAACTGGCGCTTGCCGCCGAAGACGCCCACCGGCAGTCCGCCGCCCACAATCTTGCCGAGCGTCACCAGATCCGCATCCACGCCATAAAGCTCCAGCGCTCCGCCCAGCGCCACGCGGAAGCCGGTCATCACCTCGTCCGCAATCAACAGCGCTCCTTCGCGCTGAGTGAGCGAGCGCAAGCCGGCCAGGTAGCCAGACGCGGGCGCGATGCAGCCGGCGTTGCCCACCACCGGCTCCAGAATCACCGCGGCGATGGCGCCGGGATGCGCGGCGAAGGCAGCTTCAATCGCGGCGAGGTCGTTGTAGGGCAGAGCCAGGGTGAGGCGGGCAATCTCCTCCGGCACTCCGGCTGAACCGGGAATTCCAAAGGTCGCCACGCCAGAGCCGGCCTTCACCAGCAGTCCGTCGGCATGGCCGTGGTAGCAGCCCTCAAATTTGACGATGATCTTGCGGCCGGTAACGGCGCGGGCCAGCCGAATGGCGCTCATGGTCGCCTCGGTGCCGGAGCTGACGAAGCGCAGCTTTTCGATGGCCGGAAAGCAGGCGAGAATGCGCTCGGCCAAGTCGGCTTCCGCGGCCGTGGAAGCGCCGAAGCTGGCCGAATTGCGCGCCGCTCTCTCAATGGCTTCGACCACCGGCGGAAAAGCGTGGCCCAGAATCATCGGCCCCCAGGAGCCGAAGTAGTCGATGTAGCGATTGCCGTCAACGTCGGTGATCCATGCGCCCTCAGCGCGCTCCACAAACGGCGGCGCGCCGCCCACCGCGCGAAAAGCTCGCACCGGCGAGTTCACGCCGCCGGGAAAGAAGCGCTCGGCGCGCTGCTGAAGTGCCTGGGAACGTGTGCGAGAGCGGGCTGTCTGCTGGGAACTCATGGTGGGTTCAGTATAGAGGGAGAGGTTGTCCCCCATCAGTAGAATTGAATCTTGACGTTCTGCGTCCGCATCTCGTTGATGATGAACAACATTCCAGAATTCGGTGGCAGGCTGCTGGTGATCTTCGATGGTCAATGCGGACTGTGCAACCGGACGGTTCGTTGGCTGGTGCGGCGCGACTCTCAGGACCGGCTGCGATTTGTAGCCTTCGAGCCGGCAAAGGCAGCCGGGTTGCTGGCGAGGCATGGAATCGGCGCGCCGGACCCTGAATCCGGCCCAGCCACGATCCTGGTTGTGCGGGAGTTCGGTCAACCGGCGGAGCATGTGCTCGCGCGTTCGGAGGCGGTATTGGCGCTGTTAGCCGAGTTGCCGTGCCCCTGGCCCACAGTCAAAACCGCGTTGCGATGGATTCCCCGGCCCTTGCTAGACCTGGGCTACCGGCTAATCGCCTGTTGGCGCTACCGCATATGGGGGCGGCTGGAGAGCTGTCCGCTGCCCACGGCAGAAGAGCGCGCGAGATTCCTGTAATACGCAGCCAAAATCCTGTAAATGCTGCTAAAATTGACATTCCCGGCCAGCAGCGCCGCACGATAAATCCATCCTAAGAAAGCCTTCACCGTGCCCGACGAATTCAATCCCAAATCCGCGACCTACACCTACCCAGGAGTAGACATCCTCAGTGATAATCACGTCAAGGAACGCATCGCGTACCTGGCGCAGAAAACCTTCAATCGCAACGTGTTAAGCGTGACTGGAGGCTTTGGATCGCTCTTCCGGTTGGACCTGCAGCGCTGGAAGAACCCCATCCTGGTGAGTGTGGCCAACGGAGTGGGTGCCAAGCTGAAGGTGGCCTTCGAGCTGGGGATGCACCGCACCATAGGCGCGGACCTGGTGAACCACTGCGTCAATGACATCGCTGTGCAGGGTGCCTCGCCCCTGTTTTTTCAGCACTACCTGGCCGGCAGCAAGCTGCTTCCGGAGGTGGCCGAAAGCGTTGTGAGCGGGCTGGCCGATGCCTGCAAGGCCTGCGGTTGCGTTCTGATCGGCGGCGAAACGGCGCAGATGCCAGGCTTTCATGCCGACGGGGAGTATGATCTGGCAGGCTTTATTGTGGGCGCGGTGGACCGGGACAAGTTGGTGACCGGCGCCGGGATCAAGGCAGGCGACGTGCTTGTCGGCCTGCCCTCCACCGGCCTGCACACCAACGGCTATACAATGGCGCGCAAGCTGCTCTTCGAGGTGGCCGGCTACAAGCCTGCGCAGTACGTGACGGCCATTAAGGAAAAGGCAGGCGCGGCGCTGATGAAGACCCACCGCAGCTACCTCTCTGTGATTCACAAGCTGGTGACGGCGGGGCTGACCACGGGCATGGCGCACATCACAGCTGGCGGCATCACGGAAAACCTCACTCGCATCCTGCCCAAGAACACGGGAGCGCAGATTGAGATCGGCTCCTGGCCGGTGATGCCGATTTTTGAGCACCTGCGCGATCTGGGCAAGGTTTCGCAAGAGGAGATGATGCGCACCTTCAACATGGGCCTCGGGCTGATTGTGGCCATTCCCGCGGCCAAATTCACGCGCGCAAAAAACCTGCTGGACCGCGCCGAGGAGAAGTTCTACGTCGTTGGCCGCGTGGTCAAAGGCGAGCGCCGGGTGCAGTACACCTAAACGCCGAAAATGAAATGACGAAGGCAGGCGCAGAGTTCATGGCGCCGGCCTTCGTACCGGGCGGAGAAGGAATTTCTCCGCCTTTGCTGTCTCATCCCAAGTCGAGAATTTGCAGGCGCACCACGGTCTGGTTCAACAACTGATGAGCAATTTCGCCAAAGGTGATGGGTCCGGTGAGGGTACCGGCTTTTTTGCCTTCCAGCTTGCCATACAGGTAATTGAGGATGCAGTTGCAGGCAAATGCCGGTTCAGGGTCCTCGCCGGTAACGGCTCTTGCAAAGGCGCCGGAGTAATCAGCCACCGGCTTGGCGAAGTGATAGTCCACTCCGGCAAAGACTGGCGCATACAGTTCGACCGTGCCTTTGGCTGCGTCCACTGCCAGGAAGGAAACATTGATGGAGCTGCCGTTGTAGTCGCCAACCAGCGGAAACTCCGTGGGGATTCCCTTGCTGGTGATGTATTCGGCGAGGTTGGCCGGCTTTCCGTTGATCAGGCATTGGCTCACATGGAAGCCGGGTTTCTCGAAGCGAATCAAATCCCCGCCACCGCTCTCGAAGATGTTGACGATCTCTAGATCGGCCATTCTGCCGGTGGGTAGCGTGACGTGAAGCGCCACGCATCTGTCTTCCATCACGGCTCCCGATTTGCCGTTGAATACCGCGGGCTTATCGATGCCGATGCGGTCCACCCGTACGCCGGAAACCCAGCCCACGATCGGATGCAACAGGAAACCGTCGAAGTTAGCGGCTTGTTCGGCAAAGGTATTCAGAACCTCGCTGGCTGCCGGCAGCACCACGAAGGTAAAACCATTGACCGGTGCATCGCGGTGAAGCTGGGCAAGGTTTTCCGGTCCGTAGTCCACAGCATTGACCTCAAGAGCGAACTCCGGGACTTTGGTTACGAAGATTCGGTCTTCCGCCTGGAGACAGCCTTCTTCCGTCATGAAATAGCTGATGGTGCCGCCTACCCAGTTGCCACGCGGGAGCTGGCTCAGTGCCTCCCGGCTTCCGGCCAGGAACAAAGTCTCCCCGGCGGCAATTGATGCTTGCACCTCCGGGATGGTGGTTAATTCGGCTTGAACGATTACAGACATGGATTCTCCTGACGCCTTAACCGGTGATCTGGGCGATTTCATTGGGAAAAACGGATTCGAACTGCGTAAAGAACTTGTGGGCCCGGCTGATGAGTTCCTTGATGTTGGCGGGCGATGTATCCCTCTCGTAGCCCATTTTGTTGTTCTGGACAAGTAGGTTTATCGTTGCCTTGCTGGACGTTATCGTTTTTTCCCCTGTAATAAACTGCACCCAGACCGGGTGATCGATCGGCGGAATCATCGAGTGGTATCCTCCTCGTCGTCTATCGCGCCTAAAATGACCGAATCGGCAATACCAGGACATTCTTTAGTGGATAATTGCCACGAGGTAACCAGGGCTTTGCCGTCCTGACATCGCGACTGGGCGACGAAACGCTTTGCAGGCCCCTTGCTTGTCAAGCGGCCAAAGTTATTCATGCCTTGTAAGCCTTTGTTCCTTAAGTAATTGAAGTTATTTCTATCTTTGCCGAATATATAGGTAAGAGTGCCTAGTCTATTAGGTAGCCAGACAAGAGACGGAAGCGCCGAGCCCGGCGAATGTGTACGCCCTCCCTCAGCGGATGGGTTCCGGGGCGCGGGGCCGCCTCTGGTCTGCGACACAGCGGCTCTCCGCCGCGGGCTTGAGCCGCAACCACGGTAGCGCTCGAATTCGGGGAGATGCGACAAATCGAGACCAGCGGCTGGCCCGGAAGGGCGCTCGCCGCTGCTCTCGATTTTTTATTGCGCGGAAGCAGGTTGATTTGCTTCCGCGCCTGTTAAATCCCTCGGTAACCAAGGCGGCCTCTGCCGCCTTTTTCTTTGTTAGGAGCTTTTGCATGAATCCCATTTCGAATATCTGGAAAAACCCCAAGACCTCGGCCGCCGGTGTGTTGATTGCGGTCGTCACTATCTCCAGCGTGCTTACGCAGCAGGGCATCACGCTGGGCAATATAGGAACCGGCAGCGTGATTACGCTGGTCTGCGGTCTGGCTACCGCTCTCCTGGGCCTTCTGGCGCGCGATCCTGTCACCTCCGTACCATCTACCGGCAACATCACGGCCAAGCTGGGAGCGTGGGCGCTCATCGCTCTGCTGCTGCAACTGCCATTCGTAAGCGGCTGCTCGGGAACAAGCGTGGCGCAGGACATCGTGAACTGGACACCGGCGCTCGAGAGCGCGGTGGCTACCATTGATTCCACCGCTTCCTTGCTGGCGCCTGAAGACGCGCCCATCTTTATTGCGGCGACAGCCGGTTTCGATGACGCCTCTAACCTGCTCGTGGCCCAGGCCAAGGCCTACCTGGCCAATCCCAGTGCAAGTGTGCTGGCGCAACTGCAAGCCGCCGTTGTGAACTTTCAGCAGCAGGTGAACGCATCGCTGCTTCAGGCGGCCAAAATCTCCAACCCCAACAGCCAGCAGACTGTGCAGAACGCAATCAACGCCGTGGCAACCGTCGTGTTGGCCATGCTTGCGCTGGTGACCTCCATTTCCAGCAAAACAGCAGTGGCGCAAATGACCGCTGATTCCACCATCAAACTGGCCGAAGTGCGGCCCTACATCAATAATGACAAGGCTGTCGCGATGGTTGCCGGTCATTATGGCGAGCCGGTCGAGCAGGCGCGCATCCAGATGGCGCATGTGGAGTTGAGCGCGGCACAGGCGGGCTTCTGAACAACGGACAGAAAGTGATCTCAGCGCGGCCAAAAAGCGGAAAATGCTTCTGGCCGCGTTCCGAAAGTGGAATGAATCCTTCCGCAGTGTGATCCGAGTCACGGAGCCGGCAGCCCCGCACTCGATAGCCTTGGGATAGAAGGCGCAGGTGTCTATAGCGGAACCAGAGTTGAAGTATCTCGAAACCGCAGAACTCAAGTCGACGCGACCATCCCGGGGTCCCCAACGACAGGTCTTTGTCGTTGGGGTGGGACCATCAGGGAGCGGCGACTCGGCACGAAGCTCAACAGGTCACAGTGACTCTGGTTCCGCTCGAAAAGCGCCCATACAACCAAGGAGTTTTATCATGGCTTACGTAATTACCGATGCCTGCATCAAGGATTTTGTTTGCGCGGCCGAATGCGCCACTGCCGCCATCATGCCCGCATCAGCCGGCGATCCAGCCGCCGCTGGCGTCTCCCAATTGTTCATCAATCCCGATGAGTGCATCGACTGCGGCAACTGCGCATCCATCTGCGCGCAGAATGCCATCTTTCCCATCGACGATCTGCCTGCGGATAAAGCGCAATTTGCCGCCAGGAACAAAGCCTATTTCAACTAGTGTCCTGAGTCAGAAGTTCGCAGTAGAACAATGGCTGTCATCCTGAGCGAACGGGGCCCCAGGCGTTTTCTTAAGCCTGGGGGTGGTGAGTCGAAGGATCTGCGGTTGTTTTTCAATGAACTTCTGAATCACCATACTGTGGAACTACTCAAAAAATGAATTACTCGACGGGCGCGGCCTCAGTGTCTGCGTGAGGGCCCATTTATCTTTTCAGGAGGATGAGGCATAAAAATAAGGTTGGTGGTGTCCTAAGTGTGCGTTGCTGAGTTTTTCTTAAGATAGTCCTCAAGCGTTCGGTATGAAAGTTGCAGGGCTTGGAGCTGGTAGAGATACGTTCTGGGTCTGGGTTGCCGGAAATGTCCCCATAGTGCTAAAGCGCTTTAGCATTGTCAAGGAGTTTTCTGTGGAAAAGGAGGAAAAATGGTGTATAAAGAATCGTCAAGGAAAATGCGAGCATCCAAACGGATGAGGAAGGAAGTCCCAGCAATGGAAGCCAATCGAATCATCGAGAACGCTCTCAAGAACAATGATGAAATTCGTCTTGTTCTTGAAATCGCTGCCCGTGCGCGTGAGAACGAGGGACGAACGCCGCCAATGGAACTCACCCCGAGTTCTGAAGTTGCAGCGCTACCCAACCAGCGGCAGTGTTCCTTTTGATCACGGCATATCCTGTGTGATTAATGAAATCTGATTTCCAGATTCAAACAATTTTGTTTTGATCATGGGCGGCTGTAACGGGATGTTCATTTGAACCTCGCATCGGATGTAGTAATCCCAGATCAGCTGCCACAGTTCATCGTCCTTATCCAATAGATCAACTTCGAGCCCGAGTTGCTTGGCGGTAGCACCGCCGATGTAATGTCCATGTACTGGAAAGAGTTGCTTTGAAAGCAGTTTGTCGGCAATATCCGCAGCCATTATTGCTCGTTTCCTGTTGTCCTTCACTCTCATCTTGAGCATGTATTTGTTCAGAAGGGTGATCGCGGTCTTTTTCGAAAACTCGATTTGATTCTCCATTTCGTCGGTGAAAGGGATATTGAGACCCGCCAGTTGCTGAAGTAAAGCCACCGCAGATTGTCTCTTCTTAATCGCTGTTTCGATCGCTGTGACAAGTTTGTCACGGGCTTCAACAAAGGCGAAGGCTGATACCCATTGCGTCATTTGGGATACAACGATCGTTATCTGCGGGTCAATCGGTCCAAGCTCAGACAGATGGCCCATCAGGATTTCATCGGCGCCCAATGCGAGGATTGTCGCTGCACTTTTGGCAAGATTTGGTACGATGACCCGCAGCTTCTGATTATTCCCAACAAGGCGAGTTCGGCACATCTCAATCAGCTTTTCAGCTATCGTCCCGTCCCCACCCGGACTGTGAATCAGGAGATTGATCTGCTCTGCCCCCGAAATGGAGGTAAGGGCAGTTTCTATACTGGGGATATCCTGTGTACTCATCGACGTCCTGATGTGCCCAAAACGAAGAACATAACTTATAAGTCGATTTTTGCATCCGTATTTCTTGGAAAGCGCGGTTTCGATGTCGGCGATTAGCCTCTGTCGCCTATTGAACTGATCAACGTTAACATTAAGCTCATTAAGAACCGCCATAAATATGGGCGTCTGTTGTATTTTGGCTTGTACGGCAATTGCATCATTTGGCGGAATAGCGGGAGAGGCCGGAGGAGAAGTTGGACCACCCTTAGGCGTGATCTGGATCATGTGAGATTCTCCTTTCTGGAGGATACAAAAAGGATACTGCCGCGTGGCAGGCGAGTCTACAGATTTCTCGCTTTCCTCCACCGTGCTTTAGCAGCGTTGGAGGCTGCTTTTTTGCGCTGAGCTTTGGTCATAGTCTGGAGACGGCGTTTTCCTCCGATCTGACCGCCTCTACGCCCCATTTCGGCCATAACAAGCGAAGCGAGTACAGCCGGCGAGGGGATTAGTTCAAGTAAATCGGGCTGTTCAGATGTTGAAAGTTCCACGAGCTGATGATCCATCTGATTAATATCTCGGGGGTGCTTGGCGTTGCTAATACGCTTTAGCATATTTTTAGTATGCCATGTTTTCAAGGGTCAGAACAACACATTAAATCTCAAAGTAGACCACTACTCAAAAAGCGCTACAGTTCGCGCCGCCGCGCTCATCTGAGAGAATATAGGAGTGATTCGCACGCCACAATCTGTTCTCCGATGCGCGTCGACGGTCATTCTCGCAGCCCTGGCTCTGGTGTATGCGCCGGCCCTCCACGCGCAGGGACCGAACCCCACATCCGCCGTCAACTCCTTCTTCGGCAGCGTGACCGCGCGGCCGGTCAGCGATGAACCCCTCAAGCTTTCGCTGGACGACGCCATTGCCCTCGGCCTCAAGAACAATCTCGGACTGAAGGAAGCCGAAAACAGCGAGAAATCCCTTCAGGGGCAAAAAAATGAGGTGCAGCAATATTTTCTGCCTACAGTCACGCTGACCGGCGACCTGGGCGTTCACCAGCAAAATCTGGTTGCCATGGGCTTCGGTCCGGGTGTCGTCAAAGAGTTCAGTTCGCTTCTTCCCCCAGGCATGGTGATCGCCGAGATTACCCGCGATGACCTCACCGAGGGCAAAATTCAATTTGGCCAGATGCTTTTCTCCGGCCCGGTCATCTCGGCCTTCAAGGCGGCCGGAGCAGCCGAGCGCGCAGCCCACTTCTCCAAAATGTCAGCGCGTGGCGAAGTCGTCCAGCAGGTGGCCACGGCTTACCTGCACGCCATCGCCGTCGAGAACGAAGTAATCAACGCCCGTGCGCAGGAAGCGGTAGGCCAGGTGCTGGTGCGTCACGCCCACGAAGCTCACGTAGCCGGCGTAGTGGCCAATCTCGACGAGCTGCGGGCCCGTGTCCAGCTTCAGGCTGAGCAGCAGGCGCTCATCGTCGCCCAGAACGCCCTCGAAAAAGACCTCATCCTGCTCAAGCGAGAGATCGGCATCGACCCCAGCCAGAAGATCGCGCTCACCGATCCGGCGCCCTATAGCGATCTGGCCTCGCAGACCCCAGAAGAAGTTCGCGCCATCGCCTACAAAAATCGCCAGGACTATCAGGCCCTGCTCAATCAGGCAGTCGAGGTCAAGGCCATCCACGCGGCCTATCGCAGCCAGCGGCTGCCCACCCTCAGCTTTGGCGGCTACTATGGTGTAAGCCAGGTGAACGGCGCCGGCTCGCACGGTAACTTCGTTGCTCAGGGCAACCTCAGCTTTCCGCTCTTTCGCGAGGCCAAACTGCGCGGCGATACTGAAGTAGCTCAGGCGCAGTTGGACGCCGTCCACGCCCAGCTCGCCGACCTGCGCGGCAAGATCGACCAGCAACTCCGCTCGGCTTTGCTCGACGTCGGTGCGTCGGCCAAGCTCGTTGAAGTTGCCCGCTCCAATGTCGACCTGGCCACCCGTGCCCTCGCCGACGAAACCGACCGCGTCAACGCCGGTGTGGACGACAACCTGCCTCTGGTCACAGCGCAAGCCACCCTGGCCTCGGCTGAGAGCAACCTCATCGAAAGCCTCTACCGCTACAACCTGTCGAAGCTGGCGCTGGCCCGCGCCGCCGGCATCATCGAATCGCAATATCGCGCCTATCTGGGCAGATAGGCCCGGAAGCGCTCAAAATCGATTCCGCCCGTCAACCCACTCCTCTTCACAAACCATTCGCGCCATCAGGAGTATAAGGTAGAGTGCAGAGGCCTATCCCGCGCATGTCCAGGCAGCTCAAGATCAAATACTACGTGGAACCGGACCCAGCGGCCCTCGCGCGCCATGCCGCGCAGTACTTTGTCGAGATGGCCGGCGAAGCCGCGTATGCGCATGGCCGCGCCCGCATCGCCATTAGTGGTGGGGCCACGCCCAAAGCTGCCTTTGAGTTGCTCGCCGACCCCAATCAGCCATGGCGCGCGCGCATGCCATGGGAGAAGCTCAACCTCTATTGGGTGGACGAGCGCTGTGTGCCGCCCGATCACGCTGACAGCAACTACCGCATGACCCGTGAGGCGCTGCTGGACCGCGTCCCGCTGCGACCCCAGCAGATTCACCGCATCGAGGGCGAACTCGACCCCGAAGCAGCCGCGGCCCGTTACGAGTCGGAGTTGCGTTCGAGCTTCCGTCTGGAGGGCGCCGAGTGCCCCAGCTTCGATCTGGTAGCCCTCGGCCTCGGCAGCGACGGCCACACCGCCTCGCTCTTTCCGCACACCCAGGCAATCCACGAGTTGACCCGCTTGGTCGTCGCCAACCACGTGCCGTGGCTGGATGCCTGGCGCGTCACCCTCACCTGGCCCGTCATCAACCACGCCCGTTCCGTCTTCTTCCTCGTCTCTGGCGCGGACAAGGCCTCCATCGTGCAACAAGTCCTCACCGGGCCGCGCGATCCTGAAGGCCTGCCCAGCCAGTTGATATGGCCCTCCAGCGGTATACTTACCTTCATACTGGATAAGGCCGCGGCCGCGCTTTTACCCGCAACAAACGCGGAGTGCTGTGGTGTTTTAGAGAGGGAACAATGATTTTGGCGGGAGACGTGGGCGGCACCAAGGTTCACTTGGCGCTGTATGACTTTATCGATGGAAAACCGGAACCCTCCCGCGACGAGCTGTATGCGGCCAAAAATTATTCCGGCCTTGAAGAGATCGTCAAAGAGTTTCTCGGCGCCGCCAAGGTCACCGCGGCCTGCTTCGGCGTGCCCGGCCCGGTGCGCGACGGACGCTTGCGCCTCACCAACCTTCCCTGGACCCTCGATAGCCGCGAACTCTCCTTGAGCCTCGGCATCTCATACGTCTTTCTCATCAACGATCTCGAGGCCAACGGCTACGGCGTAGCCGAGCTCTCCGCCGACCAGATTTACACCCTCAGCGAGGGTGACCCCAGCCAGATCGGCAATCGCGCCCTGATCGCCGCCGGGACCGGCCTCGGCGAGGCCCTTCTCATCTGGAATGGCCGCATTCACGTTCCTTACCCCTCCGAGGGCGGCCACGCCGACTACGCACCGCGCAACGAAGACGAGATCGACCTGCTCCGCTTTCTCAAGCAGAAGTACAACGGGCGCATCAGCGAGGAACGCGTGGTCAGCGGCCCCGGCCTCAGCAACGTCTACGAATTTCTCCGCGAGGTGCGCGGCAACGACGAGCCGGCCTGGCTTGCCCAGCGCATCGCCGCCGAAGACCCCAACGCCGTCATTACCGAGCTGGCCATGGCCGCCAAAAGCGAAATCTGCGAGCGGGCTTTGGACATGTTCGTCTCCGCCTATGGCGCCGAGGCCGGCAACTTGGCCCTCAAGCTCCTCTCCGTGGGCGGTGTCTACGTCGGCGGCGGCATCGCCCCCCGCATCCTCGACAAGCTCAAGGACGGCGCCTTCATGAAAGCCTTCACCGGCAAGGGACGCCTCAGCCAGTTGCTGGTCAATATGCCGGTGCGCATCATTCTCGAGCCCCGCGCAGCCCTGCTCGGCGCAGCCGCCTACGCCGAAGCCCACGCCGCCGAGCTGAGCGGCACATCCCCCCGCGCCGCCTCCGTCAAGTTTTAATGTGGTGGGTCGCCGATTCATCAAATTTAGGATTGTCATCCTGAGCGAACGGGGCCCCAGGCGTACTATTCAGCCTTTCCGGGGTCCCCACGAATAGGTCTTCATTCGTGGGGTGGAGGTTGGGGGTGGTGAGCCGAAGGACCTGCGGTTTCTTTTCCGCACTTTGAAAGGGCACGACTGGTAGGTCAGGGTTTTAACCCTGACTGCCGCAAAAGCATCAATATAAACGCGGGCTTTAGCCCCTGAGGGAAGATTTTCCGGAGGGAGCAGAGGTCTTTAGACCCCTGATAGAGCGCGAATTTACAGAGCCTTCAGGCCCGGGCCTTACTCACTCGCGGATACCCCGCACCTTCAACACCCCTACCGCGCCCCGATCGGCAGCACCGCTTTGCCGAAGGTTGCATTCACGACCAGCGCAAAGCTGGTATACATCGCCAGCAACCCACAGACCAGCCCCATCCAGCCCCCGGCCTGGTGCACCATAGGCGCGCCGAGCAGCCCGCCAAAGCCAAGCAGGAAGAAGGTGATCCACAAAGTCAGAAAGACCCACCACAGAGCCTTCGCCAGACGGAAAGTGGCGATCCACATGTACAGCGTGAAGACTCCCCATCCAATCAGCGTGACGGCAATGGTGCTCCCCGCTCCGCTCAGGTCCAGCACACCGTGGCTGCCCAGCAGCACAAGAAACGTGAACCACCACCAGAAGGCCCCATAGCTCAGAAACGCCACCATGCCGAAGGTGTTTCCCGTGCGGAACTCCAGCAACCCGGCAAGCATCTGGATCAGGCCGCCAAAGGCGAAGGCCAGCGGCAGAACCACCGGCTCCCCGCCCTTGGGCAATACGCCTGCGTTAATCAGGCTCAAGATCACGGTCGTTAGTCCAAAGCCAATCAAACCCAGAGGCGCTGGATTGGCAAGCGTGGATTTCGCAACATCAGGCATGACTCTCCTCCCATTGTGTGCAACGTATTGATTTGTGGATTCGCCCGTCTGTCATTCGACTGCAAGCAAGGAGGCACCGGGGAAGCGTCGAAAAGACAGACTTCGGAACCGTCAGATGATCCCACGCGCAAAATGCTCCTGTCAAGCCGCAAATGGCGGGTGGCTGACCTCATGGGGTGATTGAAAACTGAAACTGGTTGCCCCAGGTCCGTGGTCTCCGGCACACGATTTCTGTGTGCTGTGGCGGTTACATAGCTTGCGGAAAAATTCATTTGAAGTTGCGAGAAGCGTCAGGGCATGACTTCAGTCGTGCCGAAAAAGCAGTAATTATAATCGCGGGCTTTAGCCCCTGTGGGATGCTTTTCTGCTTATAACCTGAAAATGGGACTTTTTTCGCAAGCTGCACATTCGTACCGTAAATATCGGAGGGAGCAGGGGTCTTTAGACCCCTGAATGAGCACGAATTTACAGCGCCTTCAGGCCCGGGTACTATGAGAAACATGGCGCGCATGCACAATCCACCGCACCCCCGTAAGGTGCTTCGGGAGTTTTTAGGCGACATCGACGTAACCGCTGCCGTCAGGCATTTGCAGGTCTCTCGCGCAACGCTTTCTCGCGTACTCAACGGCAAGGCAGGCATCTCCGCCGATATGTCGCTGCGTCTTTCCGCCGCGCTGGGAACCCACGCCGAAATCTGGTATGAGCTGCAAACCGACTACGATCTGTGGCAAGCATCCCAGAAAAAACAGCCCAAGATCGAGCCTTTCAGTCGAGCGGCGTAGGGGATTCTCGGATGAAGTCGATGTTTTGAAAGGGCACGACTGGTAGGTCATGGCTTTAGCCATGACTGCCGCAAACGCAACAAAATAATCGTTGGGCTTTATCCCCTGAGGGAAGGTTTTTCCGGAGGGAGCAGGGGTCTTTAGACCCCTGAAAGAGCGCTAATTCACAGAGCCTTCAGGCCCGGGCCTTACTTACTCGGGGTACCCCACCCTCGCCGCTGTCATCCTGAGCGTAGCGTAGCGGAGTCGAAGGATCTGCTTTTTGTATCTTTACGGCTAGGGTGGGATATTTATGAAAGTCTTTTACAGTTTTTCAACCGGCGGTAAAATTTCGATCTCTTTCCCGGCGCGCTGCTTTTCAAGGACGCGGGCGAGATTGTTAGTGGCTTCGGTGTAATGCGGAAAGTGGTTCTCGGGCGTGAGAACTTGCAGCGCCAGCCGGTAGGAGCCAGCCGCCTCATCCAACTTCCCCATTCTCTCAAGCGCTTCGCCGAGGTTGTTTTGCGTTCCTGCCCAATCTAGCGGAACCTTCTCCTGTGTCCGTTCCTTGAGCGCTTCACGGTAGGCTGCAACCGCGGCTTCCAGACGTTCTGTTCCACTCTCGCGCTCGCCGAGCGTCCTGAGTGCATTGCCGAGGTTGTTTTGCGTCGTAGCCCACTGGAGCGGAACCTTCTGCCGCGTGTACTCCTTGAGCGCCTCACGGCAGGCCGCGACTGCGGCTTTCAATTGATCTATCCCACTTTCGAGCGCGCCGAGCGTCTGGAGCGCAAGGCCGAGGTTGCTTTGCGTCATGGCCCACTGGAGCGGAACCTTCTCCCGCGTATATATCTTGAGTGCCGAGCGATAGGCCGCAACCGCAGCTTTCAAGTGTTTAGTTCCTCCCTCGCGCTCGCCGAGCGTCCGGAGCGCATTGCCGAGGTTGTTTTGCGTCGCGGCCCAGTAGAATGGAACCTTCTTCCGCGTCCATTCCTTGAGCGCCTCGCGATAGGTCGCAACTGCAGCTTTCAGGCGTTCCGTCCCGCTCTCGCGCTCGCCGAGTCTGGAAAGTGCAGCGCCGAGGCCGTTTTGTGTCGTAGCCCACTGGAGTGGAACCCTCTCCCGCGTCCATTCCTTGAGCGCCTCGCGGTAGGCCGCGACCGCGGCTTCCAATCGTTCCGTTCCGCTTTCGCGCTCACCGAATCTCTGTAGTGCGGTGCCGAGATTGCTTTGTGTCATGGCCCAGTTGTGTGGAATCTTCTCTCGCGTTGCTTCCTTGAGTGCCTCGCGGAAGGCTGCTGCCGCAGCTTCCAGGCTTTCTGTCCCGCTCTCGTGCTCGCCTAGGATCCCAAGCGCAATGCCAAGGCAGATTTGTGTCGTGGCCCATTCGAGCGGAGTTTTCTCCCGCGTATATACCTTGAGCGCCTGACGATAGGCTGCGATGGCCCTCTGGAGCGCATCCAAGTCACCGCGCTGTTCTCCAATCACGCGCTCCGTATTTGCATAGGAGACCAGCAGGAGCCCGCACTGGCTCGGCCCCATAAAAGCGGGGAGATTGGCGACAATTTTGCTGAGTTTTTTTGCCACAGGGAGGAGCACATCGGCGACGTATTTGCCTGGGTTGATGGCCGGCAGCGCCAGTTGCGCTGCGATGGCGGCAAGAGCCGCGGCCAGTTCAGGACCGAAACTGGGCTCAAGAAGCATCTTCTCGGTGAAGTTATAGGATTTAATCTCGGCGGCATTGTGCGCTGGAGAGGTGAAGCGGAGTTCCACGAGCTTCGATTCCGGAAGAATTTTGCCCCAAATGAGTAGATCGCCCTTGTGCTTCTTGAGATAGTTTCGGCCTTTAAGGTTGGCGGCGCATATGTCGTCGTCTGGATTGCCCGTTTGCTGGGCGGGGAGTTCGATTCCGGCGAGAAGGACCTCGACACTTTGACCGAGTTGTTCTTGTAGGGAGCGCACGATGCGGTCGCGGTTAAGATTTTCCTTCTCGCCCTTGAGTTCGGCCACATAGATGGCCACCCTGCCCGGTTTCGGCTTACCGTCCGGATGCCTGCGGCGCTCCTGCCAGAGATTCCAGAGAGAGATGAGAACGGCGAAGGTTATCCAAAGCAGAAAGGCTACGATTGCCGAGAGTGCCAACAGTATTGCTGAATGTTGCTGCTCTGTTGTTGCTACCGACTTGATCGCATCCGGCAGCTTTCCCCAGAGGTCGAATACGAGACTGATAACAAAGAGAATCGCCGCAATCGCCGAAGCGAATAGAGCCGCGATAGCTTTGGGATCGAGGAAGATATCTTGCAGACGCTTCCTGGGTTGGTCGGACGGCACGGGGCACTCCTCAGGACTGCGGGACGTCGATGCTCTCCATCATGGCACGGGAGGGGACTCTTCGTCAGTCTTTATCTGCGGAGGCGGACCATTTGTAAATTAGCCAGTTACCCCGGCTCCGGCTCTTCAAACCAGGAAAGAATTCTTTGCCGAAGGCGCCCGCCTGGACGGCCAGTCCATGCAGATTATTACCCTCCTTCGGCGCACAATCAAAGCATGAACAAGGACCAAAGCTGCGGGCAGTTACTGTCAGGCATGTGCTCGGTCCATAATCAGGACCCCCCACCCCCACCCCCCTCCCCCCTATTTCCTGTGAAACTGTGAGACTGTGACCTTCCGCCAACCAAAAATATTTTCAAAAACCTTGCTGTTAATTAAGTGGTAAACTCGCATCTAAATTCAACAGAATGAATATGTTCCACGTGGAACAATTTCGCCGTCTCGCCGCCTATTATCGCCGTATCACCGTGCCGACCGACGCAATCGTCCCGTGGTAGAAATACTGTCCCAGTCCTATCGTGAAGAGCCAGCAGCCGTAGAGCGCGTGTTCAAAGCTCGATGTGGCCAGCGAACCGCTCTCGGCATAACGTGCGGCGAACAGCAATCCGCCGCAAAAGGTGAGCGCCACGGCCAGCGGGTTGCGGAAGATGATGTGCAGAAACGCGAAGGCCGCCGCGCTGGCCACAATCATCGCCCATTTGCCGGGAAACAACGCCGCGTACCGCTCGAAGAAGAAGGCACGGTAGAGCAATCCCTGGGGATAGACCGACAGTGCCGGATAGGCCACCATCACCACCGCCCAGAAAGCAGGATGCTGGCGAACGAAGCTCCATTCGAGATCAGGCGCAAATCGCCGCACTCCCAGCCAAAGCCCGAGAGCGATCACCACGAAGATAGTCAGGATCGTGCCCAACCTGCCGGACAATTGTCCCGCGTTCCAGAGCTGAGCGCGGTTAAATTGCGGGTCGCTGAGCAGCCGCCACAGGGCATATCCCGCAACTGCCCACAGAAGCGGCAGCGCCGGAATCCGCACCGGAGAATACCGGTAAGCCAGCGGCAAAGCCACAAACAGCAGCAGAAACTCCAGAATGAGCGAAGAGCGCGGCATCGAATCCCATCATCCTCGCCTTCAGATTACCTTAGTTGCCGCAGCCCGGTGCACAGCCGCTGCCGCCCACTTTAGTCGCCCCAGGTTTCGTAGCTCTGGTCAAGTCACTGACAGGGATAAACTAAGCCGAGCCTGACCTGATCGCTAGAGCGGGCAGCTTCCCCTAGGGAATATGAGTGCAAAGAGCATAACGCCCACGAGTGAACAGCCGATAAACCCACTATGCCGGGAGTTCCTTGTGTAGACTCGTCCGCAGGAAGGCCTTGCAAGTTGAGATTTGAACGATCTCAGATGTGGCAGGAATGAGCAGAGGGCGGTACTGTTCAATGAAGGTCGCGACACGGCTGCGCGGGGAAGAGCAAGGGAATCTTTGCCTTGCGTGTGCTCGCCCGCGCTACAGCAATGAATTGTTGACGATCGCGCTTGCGATTCTTTTCTTCGCGCACGCCGCGCATGCAGGGCAGGTTGCGGCTCAATCAGCCAGAGAGCCAAAGGCGGGATTGCCCACGCTCACTACCGCGCGCCAGGCGCACAGCCTCTCGTCGCGCGAGGCGGAGCGCGCCTATCCTGTACATCTTCAGGGGGTGGTGACCTATTTCGATCCGGATTACGGAACTGGAATCGCGGCCACTTTTATTGACGATTCCACCGGCGGCATCTATGTCGAGCAGACTTCCGAGCTGGCGAAGCAGCTCTTCGTTGGAGCACTGGTGGACGTGCGAGGCGTCAGCGCGCCTGGAGGCTTCGGTCCCATCGTGAGGTTCCCGCAGATCCGCGTCCTCGGCCGCGCTCCTCTGCCCCCGCATCCGCCACGCGTCAGCCTTGCCATCCTCAAGACCGGCGCCTACGACGCTCAGTGGGTGGAAGTCGAGGGCGCCGTCCATCAATTCATCGAATATGACCACGCCGCGGTGCTGAACATCGAGATGATGGATGGACCCATCGCCATCATCATGATCAAGGACCCGCACACAACGTATCCCAACCTGGTTGGCGCCCAAGTCAGAATTCATGCCAACGCAGCACCCACCATGAATGCCGACGGCCAGATGATCGGCGTCCACCTGCAAGCGCCGAATCTCTCCACCCTGCAAGTGCTCGAACCCGCTCCCGGCGATCCCTTTTGGGGTCCGTACATCCCGGTGAACCAATTATTGCAGTGGGGGCATTTCTCCACTCCTATGCATCGCGTCCACCTGCGCGGAACCGTAACGCTGCAATGGCCCGGTTCCTTGCTCTGTATTCGCGACGCCACGCGCAGCATCTGCGCGCAGACAATTCAGGCTACCCCCGTCGCCGTGGGCGACCTGGTCGACATGTCCGGATTCGTGGACACCGACAACAATGCGCCCGTCATCACCGATGCGGTCTTCCGAAGCGCCGGTAACAATCAACCCGTTGCATCGAAACCGGCAACCGTCGAGGAGATTCTGCACGGCGGATCGGGCTCCGAACTGATCACGATCGACGGTCTGCTGATTGGCTACGATCTGGCCTCGTCCGAGGTCACTCTTCAGCTCTCCTCCGGCGACGCCGTCTTCCCCGCGATTCTGCCCAAGAGCCTCGCGGGGACCGGAGTTAGCGCATGGAAGATCGGGAGCAGGCTGCGCGTCACCGGCATTTGCTCGGTCCGTATTGTCGATACCCAGAGCAATGTGCGCGCGGGCGTGGCCGTGAACGAGTCCTTCCGGGTTCTGATGCGTTCTCCCGCCGACGTGGTGGTTCTTGAACGTCCCTCCTGGTGGACGCCGGCTCATATACTGGTGCTCCTGTCCTTGGTGCTGATCGCCACGCTCTGCGTGCTTGCCTGGGTAGTTGTACTCAGAAGGCGCGTCGAGGAACAGACCATCCTGCTGCGCGAAAGTGAAGGCCGATTCCGCCATCTGGCCCTGCACGATGCCTTGACGGGACTGGCAACCCGGATGCTGCTGCAGGATAGGTTGGATATCGGAGTGGAAGCCGCCAAACGCCATAGGACAGGCCTGGCCCTGCTCATGGTGGATATTGACAGGTTCAAGCTGACCAACGACACGTATGGACACCAGGCCGGTGACGAAGTCTTGCGCGTGGTCGCCGAACGCCTTTTGCAGGCCGTGCGCAAGAGCGACACCGTCGCCCGCATGGGCGGGGACGAGTTTGTCGTGCTTCTTTCCGACCTGCTCGAACCTCGAATGGCCGAGGAGATTGCCGCCAACATTGTTGCAACTCTGGACGGGGCGGTTATATTTGCAGGCAGCGAGGTGCCGGTATCCGTTAGTGTCGGCGTCTGCACTGCATTCGCGGCGGATCTGGATGCGGATTTCCTGCTGAGGAATGCGGACACTGCGCTCTACCAGGCCAAGGCGCGTGGACGTAATTGCTATTACGTATTCACTCCCGGGCTGCATCGGACCAAAATAGATTCAATTGCATGACCCTCGCTTAAGCCATCGGCAATACTGGAAGGATCGTCTACTCCCAAGCTACATACGCGAAACGGGTTCTGGACGGGAAAAAGCCGAATATGGTCGCATGAAATAGGAACAATATTAGTAATGCATGTTATGTTCGGCTTTCAAATGGCCGATAAACATTCTATGTGGTTGGCTTCGCTAAAGATTTGCCCGAAAGAGAGGAGGACTCGCGATTTGAAATTTAAGAACTCATTTTCCGCTGTAAGCTGTGGAAAGCAGATCGGTCCTATCGAGACAGCCTCCCCGTTATGCGGAGGTGGATGGTGAAGCTTAACCTCCGGCCTATCTGCCATCGACTGGCTTTAGCCATTCTGCCGGTGGCTCTCTGTAATTGGTCTGGCACGGCAAGCGTAGCAGCGGAAATAGGTAATTTGCCCACGCTTACCACAACACATCAGGTGCACAGCCTTAGTAGTGAGGAAGCCAGACGCGCCTATCCCGTTCATCTGCGGGCGGCGGTGATCACCTTCTCAGATCCGACGATGATCAACAATGGCCTGATTGGAATGTTCATACACGATTCGACTGGAAGCATTTTCCTCTTTTTTGCTCCAGGCAAATTCGGCTCTTTGCCGCCGGGGGCGCTGATTGATCTGCACGGGGTCAGCGCTCCCGGCGAGTATGCTCCTGTGATTGTTCTCCGGCAAATCAAGGTGATTGGATACGCCGGCCTGCCGTCGAACCCTCACCGGCCCAGCCTTGCACGGCTTTTATCCGGCGCCGAAGATGCGCAATGGGTCGAGTTGGAGGGTGTGGTTCATTCCATTGTCGAGGAGGAAGGCCGCATCAACCTGCAACTAAACATGGACGACGGGCCCATCATGGTGACCATGGTGCGAGAGGCGGGAGCCGTTTACTCCGGCCTGGTTGATGCCAAGCTCCGCATTCGCGGCAACGCGGGCGCGATGTTCGATGTCAATCGAACCCATATGATCGGCATCCACCTTTATTGCCCCAATCTCTCAGCAGTCGAGGTTTTACAAGCCCCGCCGAGCGATCCATTCAAGCTGCCCACTCTTCCCATCAGCAAGCTATTGCAGTGGAACCAGGCGCCCTTGCTTGCCCATCGGGTACATTTGCAAGGGCGTGTGACACTTCAGTGGCCCGGTTCGTCGGTCTGCATTCGGGATGCCACGCAGGATATCTGCGCGCAGACCGGCCAAAAAGGTCGCCTGCGCAACGGTGAGTTGATCGATATTGCAGGCTTCGTACAGGTGGAAGGTGGCGCGCCGGTGTTGAACGATGCGATCTTCCAAAGCTCGGGTTCCTCCGCCGATGCGCCTGTCAAATCCGTGCCGGTCACGGCCGAGCAGATACTGGCTGGCGGACATGATTCACAGCTGATCCAGATCGACGGTCAACTGCTCCCGCGCGATCTCTCCGTATCCGACACCACGCTGCTGATCAACTCTGGAAGGTTCATCTTCAAGGTGATCTTGCCTCAAGCGCTAAGCGGGCCGGAGAGCAAGGCATGGGAGAATGGAAGCCTGCTGCGCGTCACCGGAATCGCTTCCGTCCAGCTTGATACGCAGAGAAGCGAATTGGGTTTGGGCACGGCCGTACCGAAAACCTTTCAAGTTCTGCTGCGTTCTCCCGCCGACGTGGTGGTTCTTGAACGTCCCTCCTGGTGGACGCCTGGCCATATCCTCGTGCTCCTGTCTTTGGCGCTCGTCGCCACGCTCTGCGTACTTGTCTGGGTGATGGCGCTGAGAAGGCGCGTCGAGCAACAGACAATCTTGCTGCGAGAAAGTGAAGAGCGATTCCGCCATCTGGCCCTGCACGATGCCTTGACGGGGCTGGCAACAAGGCTGCTGCTGGATGATCGGCTAGAGGCCGCGGTGGAAGCCGCCAAGCGCCATAAGACAGGCTTGGCCCTGATTATGGTGGATATCGACAGGTTCAAGCATACCAATGACACGTATGGGCATCAGGCCGGCGACGAAGTCTTGCGCGTGGCCGCCAAACGCCTCTTGCAGGCTGTGCGCAAAAGCGATACCGTCGCCCGAATGGGTGGCGACGAGTTTGTCGTGCTTCTATCCGGCCTGCACAACCCCCGAATGGCCGACGAGATTGCCGCCAACATTGTTGCAACTCTGGCCGGGGTGGTTCTATTTGCGGGCGGCGAGGTGCCGGTATCCGCCAGTGTCGGCGTCTGCACTGCATTCGCGGCGGATCTGGATGTGGATTTCCTGCTGAGGAATGCGGATGCCGCGCTCTATCAAGCCAAGGCGCATGGCCGGAATTGCTACCATGTCTTTTCTGCTGAGATGGCTCCCGCCCGGATCAAATAACCAAATTCCCGCAGTATCCAGCTCTGTTCTGTGAAAAGGCGCGGCTTTGGAAACCGTACTCGCCTACAGATTACCGCAGCAGCGGCGGGAAGCCGGCGAGCTGGTTCGCTTTCATAACGGTTCCCGTCCGATGGCGCGAACTTGTTTTTCGATGGCCATGCGGTCCAGCGTTTCCAGCGGCAGGCTGAGTAAGAGTTGCACGCGATTGCGCATCTGATGAAAAATTTGCGTGAACGCAGCGCGTTTCTCTTCGTCCGTGCCAACGACCGCTGCCGGATCGGGAAACCCCCAATGCGCTGTCACCGGCTGGCCGGACCAAAATGGGCAGACTTCACCCGCCGCTTTGTCGCAAACAGTGATGACGAAATCCAGTTCCGGCGCGCCGGGGGCGGCAAACACATCCCAACTCTTGCTGCGCAGATTATCCACCGGATAACCCAGCCGTTGCACCTGCTCGATGGCGAAGGGATTGACCTTGCCCGTCGGATGACTGCCCGCGCTGTAGGCTTTGAAGCGGCCCGCGCCCATGGTGTTGAAGAGCGCCTCGCCCATGATGCTGCGCGCCGAGTTGCCGGTGCACAGAACGAGTATGTTGTAGAGCTTATGCATAAGTGACCTCCATGAAGAACGGCTGTTGGGGGTTCATGGTTCCCCACCCTAGCCGCGAACTATCGTAACGCAGATACTTCGACTTCGCTCAGGACGGCTAGGGTGGGGCACCCATGGTTCATGGTTTTGTAGCGCGGACAAAGGCACTGATGAACTTGCCCTCGACCAGCGGGGCGACGGCGTCCGCATCGATCCCTGCCTCCACCAGAAAATGCCGCGCATCCTCGACCGAGTGCACACGCGTCGGCTCGACAGAGATGCCGGTGAAGCCCGCGGCGGCCAGCTTGGCCGTGTACTCCTGTTCTTCGAGCGCGCCGGAGACGCAGCCCGCCCAGAGCAGCATATTTTTGCGCACCACGTCGGGAATCTCGCCGCGCACTACGATGTCGGAGACGGCGAAACGCCCGCCGGGCTTCAACACGCGGAAGGCCTCGCGCAGCACGCGGTCCTTGTCCGCCGAGAGGTTGATGACGCAGTTGGAGATCACCACATCTACCGAGTTATCGGGCAAAGGAATCTTCTCAATCTCGCCCTTGAGGAATTCGACGTTTTCCACGCCCGCCTGGCGCTGATTTTCGCGGGCCAGGGCGAGCATGTCGTCGGTCATATCCAGCCCGTAAGCCTTGCCGGTTGGTCCAACACGCTTGGCGGAGAGCAGCACGTCGATACCGCCGCCCGAGCCCAGGTCGAGCACCGTCTCCCCCGGCTTCAGTTCGATCAGCGCCGTGGGGTTGCCGCAGCCCAGCGAGGCCAGCACGGCTTTTGCCGGCAGCCCGCTCTTTTCGGCCTCGTCGTACAGGTTAGTGGTGATGGGGTCGCAACAGCGTAGTGCCGGATCGCAGCAGGCCACCGAACTGCTCTTGACCACCTCGCGCGCCGCCGCTCCATATTTTTCTTGCACCAGAGTTTTCGTGTCCATTTTCAGCGCCTCATATTCGCTAAAACGAATATATCTCCGGTGCTCATATTTGTCAATCCGTATATAATCAACGCATGAGCCGCGCTCCAAAATCCGTCAGCCTGGCCAGCCTCTTTGCGGCCCTGGCCGACACCACCCGCCTGCGCCTGTTGAACCTGATGGCCGGCCGCGAAGTCTGCGTCTGCTACTTTGTCGAGGTTCTCGGCCAGAGCCAGCCCAAAATCTCGCGCCACCTGGCCTACTTGCGCCAGGCCGGCCTCGTAGCCGCCCGCCGCGAAGGCAAGTGGATGCACTACAGCATCTGCGCGCCCACCAATGCCGCGGCCAGCTCTATCCTCAAAGCCGCGCTGGCCGCGCTGGGCAATGACAAACAGATGCGCGCTGACCGCAGCAAACTGAACCGCGCCAGCCTGGTGGCGTTACCCTTGGAAAAGAAACCTGATAAGAGGGATGAATCCGCATGATGCGTTTGTTGATGATTTGGTTGGGGCGGGTGCTGATTGTGCTGGCAGCGGCGTTTGTGGTGATTTACGCCGGCGACTGGGCCATCTACAAGCTGCGCGGTTCGCCCCGGTCCAAGGTCACCGTTAACCGCTACGTCACCATCCCGCTCAAGGGCAATAAGCAGGAGTACGACTACCTCGGCTCAATGGACATGCCCTGCTCGGTTTCCATGTTTCCACAATCTGGGCAAGCCCCCTGTTGGCAACTGCGCCGCAACCCCAACCAGGGAATATCTCCGTAAATTAACATTGCAATCGTGTGCAGAGGCAAACAAACATGAACCGTGACGCAGGTCACGTCATTGAAAACGAAGGTTGTCTAACATCGTTCAATCTTTCGGCTTCTCCCGAGGAACGATGTATAGCCATACCCAGAACGAGAACGGGACCTACAACACCCGCTGCCTATACTGCTTCATGACCATTGCTTCGTCTGTGGAAACGGAGAAGGAGCTGGCTAGCGTAGAGGCCCGACACATCTGTCCGGAACGGGCGCTGGCGGCGTTGCTGGCTCAGGGAAAGACGGTCGAATCCCGCAGCCATCTAAACTAACCAATCGCTCCAAATAGTCCGGACCAATCCGTCTATTGCATACGCGCCTGATCGCGCAGTTGGCGTGCCGTGGCCTCCAGAAAGGTTTCCACGCTGGCGCCGGCGGGCGGCTCGAGTCCGGATTTTGCCTGGATGGCGGCGGCGATACATTCGGCCAGGGCGTAGCGTGTGGGCAGGCTCATGTCCAGTCTGCGCGCAAAAAACCCTTCCAAAACCTCGAGATCAGTGGGCGAGAGCCGGGCAATGCCGTCTGCCGGCAGTGAATAAGCGGTGTGCGGCTCGGGAGCTGGGGCGCCGGGGGCAAAGATCTGCGAGGTGAAAGTTCGCGCACCCGATTCTCCCCACAAAGGCGACTCCTCCACACGGTCCCGCACCACCAGGGTTCCCGCTGCCAGGTCGCCCAGCCGCTGGTGCTGCCGGGTAGCGAAGATCGCGATCACTCCCACTGCGTAAAGTGCAAAGGGCTGCATATCGATATAGCGGACCAGGTTGCGGGTCATCGATTCGATAAGGCCAATGGCGCGGCCGGAGCGTTGGATGACGCGAATCCGCGCCACGCGCTTGCCCGGAGTACGGCCATTCCAGAAAGCCTCAAAAAGCGTGAAATATCCCCAGTTGAGCAGAAATATGATAAAAATGATGATCGCGACGGCCCATTCCTTTGACTTTTCCGAGGCCTCTGAGGTCGCTGCGTTGTTCGTCGAAAAGAGAACGATCAACACCACAAGCAAGATAAAACCGGCGAGCCAGATCAGGGAATCGACCAACAGAGCAATAAAACGGCTGCCAATGCCGGCCAGCGGCATCTGGATGTCCACCAGCTCCGGAGTGTCAATGTTAAGCTCATCTGGGTTAATCTGATCTGGATTCAACTCCATGGCGCAAATCCTCTCCAACCAGTGGATTCTCAAGCGGCGGCCTCACTGGGACCGGCTGGCTGCTCTTCTGGCCCAATCCGACACGAGCGGCCTGGGCCAGCTCTCCCGCGCGGAGTTGCAGGAGCTGGCCCTGCTTTACCGTCAGGCAGCAGCAGACCTCTCCGTCCTGCGCCAGGACGCCACCTCGCGGACTTACGCGCTGCACTTGAATCAGTTGCTGGCTCGCGCTCACCATATCATCTATTCGGGACGGAAGACTAATTTTCTCACGCTTTTCCGGTTTCTTAGGGATGAGTATCCGGTCATTTTTCAACGCCAGATGGGTTATGTGGCGGCTTCGGCGCTGGTCTTCTTGTTTTTTGGCGTGTTGGGGGCGGCGCTGACCAGCGCGCAGCCGGAGTTCATGCGCCATGTCTTAGGCCCGGAGATGATCGCCACCATGGAACGCCACGAAATGTGGACCAAATCGGTGGTGAGCGTGGCGCCCATGGCTTCCAGCGCCATCATGACCAACAACCTCTCGGTCAGCTTTATCACTTTTGCCGGGGGCATCGTCTTTGGGCTGGGAACCTTCCTGACGCTCTTCGAGAACGGCATGTTGTTGGGGGTGATCGGCGCGGCCTGCCACCACTACGATATGTCGCTGAAACTGTGGAGTTTTGTGGCTCCGCACGGGTCGCTGGAGCTGCCTTCGATCATCATCGCCGGCGGGGCGGGATTCAGGCTGGGCCACGCCATGCTTTTTCCCGGCGCTCTGCGCTGGCGCGAATCGGTAGCTCGCGGCGGCATCGAAGCCACGCGGCTGGTCAGCGGCATCATTCCCTTGCTGGTGGTCGCCGGGCTGCTGGAGGGCTTCTTCTCTCCGTCGCAGGCTCCCGTGTGGTTCAAGTTCACCATGGGCGGGCTGCTGTTTGCGATGCTCAATTTGTGGCTGTTCGGAAGAGCAGCTCACAGCTAACAGCTCACAGCTAACAGCTAACAGCTAACGGCGGTCATTTGGATGCTTATGGACGGATAGAGTCCAATTCAGATTCGGCCGTTTATGCGTGGATATGGATGTGGTTTTTGGAGGATATATGCGTGTTTATGCGTATAACCTACAGCTTATATGCGTGTTTATGGATGAGGAAAGACAGGGACTAACCACCCCAGCGAGTAAAAATCACTCACCGGGGACCCCGGCAGCCACCCCAGCGAGTAACAATCACTCGCCGGGGACCCCGGCAGGGAACAGGGAGTATATGTTGAGCGTCAACAGGAGATGCCGCTCAAGTGCTGAGCGCGTGGCGGGAGAATGAAAAGACAGGGAATAGAAAGGCATGACTCGGCCCGATCAGCTCTCCGTCAGGCATTTCAGCGCGGCGAAGCCATACACCAGCTCTCAAAGGTGGGCATGGGGAGAATCGGTGAACGCAGTGGCGTTTGTTAGTACGAATCTTGAGAGTTGAGCTTCAATAACCGAATATGCAGACATGCGGCCCGCGAATCCATATTTCGGACTCTTCATTCCGTAGATATAGAATTCCGCCTCAGAGTTGACATCACATTACGGTACTACTAAGATTATATGAGTGATAGGCTAGCAACCTCTTGGGCGAGTGCTCGCGGTCAAGTTTGCGACCTTGTCCATGGTGTTCTGTTCGAGCAACCATGTGCTGTCGAAGTTGAAGACGCAGTCATCGCGCAACGCGGTAACATCGTTCACACTACGCAGCCACGCGGCCAGAAGAGCAAGAACGCCTACTCTGAGCGAGTGCGTGTAGTAGGCACGAGCGAAGCGGCGCAGGGGGTACCCATTGCGGGCGTTAAGAAGGCTATGGGCGCACTAAATCCTAAGGCGCGAGGAGGTTGGAAGATGGGCAGAACTTTCGGCAAATCTTCGCCTGGCTGTGTTACAATTGGAGGCGGGAGAATTCCGGCCTTCCGCGGACTATCGATCTTGCTTTTAGCCTGCTGGTTGAGTGCAGGAGCGAGGCCGCTGATCGAAGGGGGCATTTGGGCGAGTGCTCGCGGTCAAGTTTGCGACCTTGTCCATGGTGTTCTGTTCGAGCAACCATGTGCTGTCGAAGTTGAAGACGCAGTCATCGCGCAACGCGGTAACATCGTTCACACTACGCAGCCACGCTAAAGCGCCACCGGTCCGCCTGCGGTTCTTCCCATCGGTGGCCAGCTTCTTACATCGGGGGCTCGTTGCGGAAGCTTATTACCCTCTCTGAATTGCGATCTGCTTGGGACAAGCTCAATAAGCGCAATCCTCGCTCTTTCGGCGTCGACGGCGTAAGTATAGCTGCCTTTAAGTTCAACATTGAATCTCACCTCAGAAAAATCTCGCAGCAGCTCACAAACGGCAACTACCAATTCCAGGGCTCAAGAGGCGTTCTAATTGACAAGAGCGACGGGGGAAAGCGTCCGCTAAAAATTGCTACAGTGCGAGATCGCGTAGTTGCAAAGGCTATCGCTCTCCAACTTGAACCCAAGCTTCAAAAATTTGATCAGCCGTGTAGCTTCGGATACAGGAAGAAAATAAGCACCAAGGATGCTGTTGAAGCAATCCATAAGTTGGCAGACTCCGGATCAAAGTGGGTGCTCGAAGCTGATATCAAGAAATTCTTCGATAGAGTGGACCGTAAGATACTCCTGAAAAAATTAGCCCGAGTTGTTCGGTCTCCGCAAAGACTCGCCCTGATCGAGAAAGCTCTCGCGAGCGAGATTGAGAATAGGTGCGATATCGATCCCGACCTGCTTCAGATATTCCCATCCGCCGCGTCCGGGATTCCACAGGGCAACACCCTCTCTCCACTCTTAGCCAATTTTTATTTGTATAAATTTGATCGCGCCATGTTGAAGAAAGGCTATGGGCTCATTCGATACGCGGATGATTTTGTTGTTATGTGCAGGACAAAAGAGGAAGCGGAACAGGCCTGCGACTACGCACAGGTGTTCCTTAGAGACAAACTCGGCCTCGAAATGCACGAACTGTCGCTCTCAGGAAAGACGCAAATTCGACGGTACGCTGATGGGTTTCAGTTCGTTGGCTTTTTCATCCGTGACCATAAACAGATGCCTCCGGAGAAGACCAAGGCCAATTATAAGATGCGGATAAAGGAGATTCTGAGGTCAAATCAAACGGAGACTCTAGTCAGGAAGGTGCAGCGACTGAACAATATATCAAAAGGCTGGCACGAAGCGTTCAAGACCGCTGTGCTTGATGATTTTCCAAGGCAGGCTGACGAATTCTTGCTTAGCGAATTGTCTCTCTTTCTGAGAGAAAAAAAGATATTTCGGAAGTGTGATGCCATTAGTTTCCAGCAGGTCCGCTTCATTGGCGTAAAAACTCTCGGTGATCGCGTACGAGATGGTAATAAGACAGTGACTCAGCAGAATCCGCTGAGAAGGGGCAGGGGACCGCGAACTAAGTCTGCCAAGCCGGCCCCTCTAACTGCGGTTCCGGGTTCGAATGCCTAGAGGAATACGCACTGCTCACAGTAGTTCGGTTCTTGTCGTGAGGTCAGCTGAGTCAATCTAGTGATTCACAAGCCGAAATTGGCCAATAATGATGCAAGAGCTGTGAATCGGTTTGGAAAGAGGACGAGATGGAAGAACAGATCTACGAAGAGCAATATAAGGCTGCATTCAGAGGCAATCTCCAAGAGGCCGCGCTAAAACATGCAATGGAGATCCGGAAGTTTGAGATAGATCTCTATTGGAAAAGAGCGGCCTACTTTTGGACATTCATTGGCGCTTCTTTCGCCGGATATGGAGCAGTCGAAGGCGCAAGTGCCATAACCAATAAGGCGGCTCTCACAGTTCCTCTCAGCTGTCTCGGCTTGGTATTTTCCGTGGGCTGGTTCTGCGTGAATAAAGGTAGCAAGCTTTGGCAGGAGAATTGGGAAAACCATGTCGACTTATTGGAGGATAAGACGATCGGTCCGCTCTACCGAGTCGTACTCATACGCGATAAATCGAAAAATTTCAGGGGCCGGGTCACGGACTTGCTGACTGGGCCTGCGAGGCTTTCGGTCTCGCGAATTAACCAGTTGATAAGCCTATATGTAACGATTGTGTGGGCTGTGTTACTGGTTTCCGCCTTATGCCCATCGTTCTCTATAAATCATGGTCGCTTGTATTACTGGATCGAAGTCGCTTCGGCAATGCTGACATGCATTGGATTCTTCAGCTTCGGAAAAACTTCACTAGGCACACATCGGCCCATTGCGTTTATGCGGAAGACGCAGATTCAGGGGCCTGTAGGACGAGTTGATTCTCCTTCGCCAGGCATGAGCGTTGAAAATCATAGAACACCGTCACTCGGTTCAATTCGCGCTGACTAAGAGAGAAATCAGGTTGATCTTTATCGCGAAGGCGTTTACCCGTGTCGATTACTACTCGCAAGTCGGCATTTCAGAATCGATATTGGCGCAGCTTCGCCGTGCAGGTTGACCCTTAAGAATGGATACGGGCTGGCAGGTTTTACTCCAACCTGCCAGCCCGTATCCTTCAAAACCTTGACCCCTGTTCCCTGTTCCCAGCTTCACTCTTTCACTGTTTCACTAGTTCACTATTATATTTTCAAAACCTTGCTGATAATTAAGTGGTAAACATAGAGATAAATTCAACAGAATGAATATGTTCCACGTGGAACATTTCCACCCATTTTAGCCCCAAGTTCCTCTCCGAAATCGTCCCCGAACCACTCCAAAACGCCCCCAAACCACCCCAAAATCGCCCGAAACACACCCCAATTTGATCAGTTTTTCACCGAATTTCATGTCTCTATATGCGCACCTTTTTTTGTGTTCGCTCGGGCTGACATGTGTATATATGCGCGGGTCGTTGCCGCTTCCATCCCCTTGGCTGGTACACTTCCTTGGCAGAGATTTCGAGCAATCTGTTTGCAGAGATTTGGAGGAGCACCGTGGCCGACGTTCAACCCCCCGTTTTTCAACCTTTTGTTCCCGCCAACGAGAATCGCCCGGAGTTTACCCTGCGTGCCGTGCTGCTGGGCTCGTTCTTCGGCCTGGTCTTTGGCGCCGTCACGGTTTATGTCGGCTTGAGGGCCGGGCTCACGGTGGCCGCGTCGATTCCTATCGCGGTGCTGTCGATCAGCATTCTGCGCGCCTTCGGACGCAGCTCGATTCTGGAGAACGTGATCGTGCAGACGACGGGCAACGCGGGGCAGTCCATCGCCGCGGGGGTTATTTTCACGCTGCCGGCGCTGATTTTTCTGGGCTTCGACCTGGAGTACGCGCGCATTTTCATGCTGGCTCTGATCGGCGGCTTTCTGGGCGTGCTGTTCATGGTGCCGCTGCGCAAACAGCTGATTGTGGATGAGCACGGCAAGCTGGCCTTTCCCGAGGGCACGGCCTGCGCCGATGTTTTGATTGCCGGCGAGAAGGGAGGCTCGTTTGCCAGCCGCGTTTTTTTTGGCCTGGGCCTGGGCGCGCTGTACGCCTTCTTCCAGAATGAAAACCTCTTCGGCGCATGGCCGGGGACGCCTGAATACCGGCCCGACTTCGGCCCGCAGGACGTGCTGAAAGGCTCCTCTATCAAGGCCGATGCAACCAGCGAGTACCTGGGCGTGGGTTACATCATCGGGCCGCGCACAGCAGGCGTGATGTTTGCCGGCGGCGTGCTGTCGTGGCTGGTGCTGATGCCGCTGATTTACTTCTTCGGCAAGGCGCTGCCCGGGCCGGTTTATCCAGGCACCGTACCCATTGCGCAGATGGGCCCCAGCGATCTTTGGATCACCTATATCCGGCCCATGGGCGCAGGCGCAGTGGCCGCGGCCGGCCTGATTACTCTCATCAAGACCATGCCCACTATTTACGCCGCGCTCAGCGCCGGCTTCAGGAATATGCGCAAGGGCGCGGAGGCCACGGCCGCCAAGCCGCTGCGCACAGAGGATGATTTTTCCATGGGCACGGCAGTGATTGGCTCCGGGCTGCTGGTGGCGCTGATGTTCTTCTTCCTCTACTTCAAGCCGGTGCCGGGAGCGCAGTTGGGAATGATTGAAAACCTGGCCGCCTCGCTGCTGATTGTTTTTTTTGGATTTCTCTTTGTCACCGTCAGCTCGCGGATTGTGGGACTGATCGGCAGCTCGGCCAACCCCGTCTCCGGCATGACTATCGCTACGTTGATGGCCACTTCGGCGATTTTTCTGGTTGCGGGATGGACTGCGCCGGCCTTCGGGGCGCTGGCGATTACCATAGGCGGCGTGGTGTGCATTGCCTCGTGCGAGGCCGGCGACACCTCGCAGGACTTGAAGACCGGCTTCCTGATTGGGGCCACGCCGCGTAAGCAGCGCTACGCTTTTCTCATCGGCATTTTGGTCTCGACGTTTGCAGTCGGCGGCACTCTCATCGCGATGAACAAGGTGCTGCAGGAGTTCCACGCGGTGCCGCAGGCCTGGGATATTTCCGTTCCGCACTCCGGGGTCGTGGTGCAGTCGAACCCCGAGGGGCTGAATGAAAAGATTCCCGTCATCGGCGCGGACAAGAAGATCACCCTGCACGCCAAGAGCGATTACGTGGTGCTGAACGCGCTGGGCTCGAGCGAGTTGGCCGACGGCAAGTACCTCTACTCGCCTGCCACGAAGCAGATCGAGGTGCAGTGGATTCCCGGCATCGGCGGCGAAAAGGCTCCGGCCCCGCAGGCCCGGCTGATGGCCACGGTCATCAACGGAATTCTCAGCCGAAAGCTGCCCTGGGGTCTGGTGCTGCTGGGCGTCTCCATCGTGTTTACCGTCGAATTGCTGGGCATTCGCTCGTTGGCCTTCGCCGTGGGCGCTTATCTATCGATTGGGACTACGCTGGCAATTTTTGTGGGCGGCATCATGCGCTGGATGGTCGACGCGGCGGTGAAGAAGGCGGGACGCGAGGCGGATGCGGAGGGCGACGTCTCGCCGGGCTCGCTGTTCGCTTCGGGACTGATCGCGGCGGGTGGAATTGCGGGATTGATCGGCGTGGCGCTCAAGGGCTACGCGACGACGGTTCATCCGGATAATCCGGTGAGCCCGATCCACTTCCATCTCACCGATAACCCCGCGGTCTCGGTTCTGGCTTTTGCGATGCTGGCGGGGGCGTTGTATTACTTTGCGCGGAAGCCGCTGAAGAAGTGAGTGGCGAAATAGTTTAATCCACCAAGTGGGCGCTTCGGGCATTGAGACCCGGGACGCCTATCCTCAGAGAAGAATTTGCGAGACAGGCGCCCCGTCATCGCCCCTTACCGTTGCAGAGTGAAGATTACACTCACCGTGGTCTCGACCTCGACAGGCTGGCCGTCGAGCAGATAGGGGCGGTAGCGCCAGGTCCGCACGGCATCCAGCGCGGCCTGCTGCAACATCATCGGTCCGCTGATGACATGCAGGTTTTCGATGGAGCCGTTTTTGGAGATGACGGCCGCGAGCGTCACCGTGCCGCTGATTCCGGCAGTCCTGGCAAAGGCGGGATAGACCGGCATCGTTTTCTGGATCAGCAGTCCTTCCTCGACTAAGGTGGAGATGTGCAGCGGGGCTTGCACGCTGGGATGGACGACGGGCACACTTGCGTGACCGATAAACAGATCGCGGTTGAGATCCGGGGAATTCGCCCAGCTAGAAGAGTTGGGAAGGATCGGCGGATCGGGTACGGCAGGGATGACGATGATCGGTGGAATCGTGCGCGGCGCCTGAAATGGATTGTTTTGTATCTCGGTTGCGGGCCGCGCCGTCTGCACTGGTTGCTGCGGCGGCTGGGGCTTGGGTGGCACAAACGCTTCCATCAGGAAGGAGTTGACCAGGCGCGGCAGCATGGGGGGACAAATCAACGGAATCAGGACGAACGCCATCAGGATGGAGGCGTTGAAGCCGAATGCTACGATCATCCATTGGCGGCTGCGGGTGTGGATTGTGCCTGCGGATTCGAAGGTTGAGTCTTGAAACATGGCCTGCCTCCCTCGAGAACGAATTCAGCCATTCCGGTGAGAGCGAGGAGGCCTTGTTCAGACGCGAGCGGGCATGCCGCTCGACACGCTAGTTCAGCGCGGGGAGCGGGGCTCTTGGCACTCCGCATATCCCAATCGGAACCACTGTACTTAGATAGACACCGGAGTTGGGGAAAGTGTTCCCGGACAATATAGGAAAGTTTTGATTCAGTCTTTATTACAAATAAGCATTCCCTCAGGGGCTAAAGCCCAACACATTATTTGTTGCATTTGCGGCAGTCAGGGTTAAAACCCTGACCTACCAGTCGTGCCCTGATACAAAGCTAGCTCGATTTCGAGTTTTTCCACAGCATGTAAAGTCGTTCCCGGATACAGGACTAGTTTATATAACACGTTCTAAGAGAATATAAACAGTTATAAAGATTGTAGTTATAGATATCCCACCTTAGGCGCAAAAACAACTACGCGCCGAAGGTGGGGCACCCGCTAAGCTTAGTGAACCCGCTTATTACTGAATCTATATAAATACATGGGGCGCATCCAGGTTATGGATGCGCCCCATGATTGTTGCACCTGCTTTAGTTACTCCGGCAACACGAGTTTGCCGGTTACATTGAAGGGCTGGGTAAGTACCGGGATGCCGGTGTTTGGCTGGCCGCCGCCGATCGAAATTGTGTACTGGCCCTCGGCGACCATGGGAACGCCGTCTTCAGTAACCATGCTCAGATCGCGCTCGTTTAACTCAAAGTGCAGCTTCTGCGAGGCGCCGGCTTCGAGGTGAACGCGCTGAAAGCCGCGCAATGCTCTGAGCGGCGCGCCGGGTATCTTAGGAAAGGTGAGATAGAGCTGAGCTACTTCGTCGCCCGCACTCTTGCCGGTATTGGTGACAGTAACTTCGGCGATCACCGAGTTACCGGCAGTTACGGGGCTGGCTGGGACGGTAAGTCCGCTGTAAGTGAAGGTTGAGTAACTCAAGCCGTAACCGAAGGGATAAAGCGGCGTACTCTCAAAGTAGCGATAAGTGCGTCCCTTCATGGCGTAATCCTCGAAGGGCGGCAACTGAGTTACATCCTTATAGAAGGTGACAGGCAGACGTCCGGCGGGGTTGTTCATGCCGGAGAGAGTTTCCGCGACAGCCGCGCCGCCCTCTTCGCCGGGATACCACGCTTCGAGAATGGCGTTGGCGTGAGCTTGAGCCCAGTTCACACCGAGGGCGCTGCCATTGGTGAGCACCACGACCAGCGGCTTGCCGGCAGAGGCCACGGCTTCAAGAAGCGACTGCTCGAGTTTGGGCAGATCCAGGCTGGTGCGGTCGCCGCCCTTGAAGCCCTCCTCGTTCACATCCATCTCTTCACCTTCCAGCTCGCTGGTGATGCCGACCACGGCGATGACTACATCGGCGTCGCGGGCGGCGGCCACGGCGGCGGGACTGGGATTGCGATCAACTTTGGCCCAGATCAGGCGAGCTACCGGGGAGGCCCCTTCGGCGGGCTCGTATCCGACCACCAACTTAGCCGGCTTGCCGGCCTCTAGGTGGACGCGGCTGAGTTTGGTTTGCACGGAGTCACTGCCCCAGGAGAAGACGACACCCTTGCCATCGAGCCGGACGAAGAAGAATCCGACGGCCTGGAGGCCGAGGTTGTAGTCTCCGCTCTCCGGCGCGGTGAGGGTTGCCTCCCAGTGGATGGAAAGCGGCTTGACACCGGCCACTTCGATGGGCAGAGGAGCGGCGGCGGTGTCGATGACAGGCTCAACGCGCGTGGCCAGCGGCGCGGGGATGATGGGTATGCCAGTGTTGGACATATCCCGCCTGGCGTAGCTGGCTTTGACGCCGGGCTTGCCGTCGATGGTGAGCGCGGAGGCCGGCACAGGCGCGCCGTCGAGGCACAGAAACTGGGTGCCGGGCACGTAATTGATAGCGGCGCCGGGGAACTCGTTGCGCAGGCCTTCCAGCACGGAGACGGTGTGGGAGGGCATGCCGTTGTAGTTGCCCAGCAGGACGTTGGTCTGATCGGCCAGCGGGCCGACCACGGCGATCTTGATACCGGAGGTCTTCAGCGGAAGCACGCCGTCGTTCTTGAGCAGCACCATGGATTCATTGGCCAGTTTGCGAGCCATGGCGCGATGACCGGCGCTGTCCAGGAGCTTTTCGTCGATTTTGGAGTAAGGCACCATCTCCGGAGGATCGAACATGCCCAGCTTGATGCGCGCGGTGTAGAGGCGGGTGAGGGCCACGTCGATCTCGCTCTCCTTAAGGAATCCCTGGTGGACGGCGTCGAGATAGGGCCGGTAGTCGTGGTCGTCGTTGACCTTCAGGTTGGCGTCGATGCACTCGTTGTCCATGCCGCGCTGCACCGCAATGGCCGAGGCCTCGGGCTGAGTGGGCTTGAAATGATGGCCGTTGAAAATGTTGCGCACGGCGTCGCAATCGGAGACTACGTAGCCCTGGAAGCTCCACTTGCCGCGCAACTGGTCCTCAAGCAGAAATTGGCTGGCGCAGGCGGGCTCGCCGTTGATGCTGTTGTAGGCGCACATCACGGAGCCGGCGTGGCCCTCGGTGACGGCGGCGCGGAAGGCGGGCAGATAAGTATCGAGCTCGTCGTGCTTGCTGACTTTCACATCGGCGGAGTGGCGGGTGGGCTCCGGTCCGCTGTGGACGGCATAGTGCTTGGGCGTAGAGATGACGCGGTAATAGCGGGGGTCGTCGCCCTGCATGCCGGTGACAAAGGCTACGGCCATGCGCGCGGTGAGGAAGGGGTCTTCGCCGTAGGTTTCCTGGCCGCGTCCCCAACGGGGATCGCGGAAGATGTTGATGTTGGGAGCCCAGAAGTCGAGGCCCGTCATGAAGGTGTTTTCCTTATTGCGCAGCGCCTGCACGTGCATGATGCGGCCCTCGGTGCCGATGACGATGGCCATCTTGTGGATGGCCGGCGCGTCGAAGGTGGCAGCCAGGCCGATGGGCTCGGGAAACTCGGTGGTGCCGTTATGCAGCACGCCGTGCAGCGCCTCGCTCCACCAGTCGTAGAGCGGTATGTTAAAGCGGGGAATGGGGCGCGCCTGGTTGACCAGCTGGGTGGTTTTTTCTTCGAGCGTCATGCGATGGACCAGGTCGGCGGCTCGCTGCTCGGCGGGCAGGGTGGTGTCAAGATAGGCAGGCTTGGCGTCCTGCGCCGCGGCCAGATACGCTGCCTCGCACAATAACAAAACCACCATCATGCTTCGCAATCCGGAAGACTTCATGGTAATCCTCTTTCAGTGGTCAGTGACCAATGTTCATTTATCCGTTGTCATTATAAGTGCAGGGGCCTCATCCCGGTTCTCCGGCGGAGTAACTATCCGGCTGATAACTTGTTTAGCGCGAAGTTTGCTGGATGGCTGCATGTAACCTTATCCGGGGCGGGGACGTAAGGTTAAGTAGAAGGGGGAGGGACGGATGAAGAACGGAGCGAGCGACGTCCTGAACCAGTTTCAGCAAGGGGATGTGGACGCATTCGAAGCGCTCTTTCGCCGGCATCAGCGCGCCGTCTACGGGTGGATTTTGCGCATCACTCGCGATCCGGCGGCGGCTGAAGAGTTGACGGTGGAGGCCTTCTGGCGCATCCACCAGGCCCGCGCCCGCTTCGATCCGGCGCGAGGCTTTGAGGGTTGGGCGCGGCGCATCGCTACCCGAGTGACGCTCGATTGGCTGCGGGCGATAAGAACAAGGCGGACGAAGTACGAACTCTCCCTGGAAGATTGCGCCGAAGCGGTAGCACCGGCGCAGGGTGACCCGGCGGTGACGGCGGAGATTCGCCTGAAGACCGCGCTTGCTTTTGGGCGACTGCCGCTAAAGCTGCGGATTGCGGCCACGCTGGCGGTCATCGAGGAGCAGCCGCACAAAGTAGTGGCCGCGGCGCTGGGGATTTCGGTTGCGGCCGTTAAAGTACGCGTCTTCCGCGCGCTGCGCTTGCTGAGAAAAGACCTGGAAGAACAAGGAATCACGCCATGAATGAACACGATGAGAAGCAGATGAAAAAGCTCTTGCGGCAGGCTCTGCCGCCAGTGAAAAGCGAGGCGGAGCCGGGACGCGATTTGTGGCCCGACGTGTTGCGGCGGCTGGACGCATCGACAACCACGCGCTCCTTGCCCGGCTGGGGATGGCTCAACAGTTATTGGTTCGACGGGGCATTACTGGCTGGGCTGGTGACTCTTGTTGCGATCTTTCCGGCGGCGATTCCCGTTTTTCTCTACTACCTGTAACTCGCGGACGCACACGCCCGCCAAGAAATTCGCAAACAAGGAGGAAGTTATGAATACCCATCCCTATCTTCGCGCTTACCTGGCGGGGATTTTTGTACCCACGCTCATCCTGCCAGTGCTTCTGACTGTCTTCATCATTGTGCGGATCGTGCTGAAAGTGCCGGTACCCATCGAGCAGGGGCTGATCTTTCCCATGGCCGTGGTGCCGTCGATCTTCGGGCTTTGGAACATGCTCTGGCTAGGGTCGCACAAGTGCACTCGTCTTCCGATTGGGGTACATGGAGCGTTATTGCCGCTGGTTCTGATGCCGATGGGAGCAACCACGGGCATCTGCCTGGGTGTGCTGAAACTGAGCGCGCACGGAGCGACTTGGTTCGGAGCATGCGAGATTCCCTATACGCTGATTGCGCCGTGCTTTCTGGCTGCGCTGGCGGGTTACTACCTGGTGTGGAAGTATATTGTGGGCTTCTTGAATCGGGTGCTGGGGATTGCGTGAAAGCAGCTAACAGCAGACAGCTACCAGCTATTACGCGCCGGGCTTGAAGAAATTTTCGAGCCCGGCGCGCTTTGCGTGGGCGGCCATGGAGGCTTGAATCTCCAGGGCCAGGGCCAGCGCTTCTCGGCCTTGTCGCGCGGTGACCTGCGGCTCGCGACGCGTTCGCACAGATTCCAGAAAAGAGAGAATTTCCAGGCGCAGCGGCTCGCCGGGAGTGACCGGGGGCTTGGCGAAACTCAAGCCTCTCTTCGATTCTTTGGGGCTGGTCAACTGCGCAATCAGGGCCGGATCGATCTTAGCCATGGCAGCAAACTGGGCAATCAAAGCCGGGTCGATTTTTGCAAGGTCGATCTTGCCCGTTGCGATTCCTTCGGCGATGCCCGGCGGGAGCAGGCTGGCAACTTGCGGCGGGAGTGACGCGATCAATTCAGCTGGGGAAGACTTGCCTGCGCTCTCCTCCATTTTAATGATCAACAGATCCTGGCGGGCGTAGTCGATGGAAACGTACTGGCGCGGCTCGAAGAACCTCAGCTTGCGGACGCGTTCGGTGGAGACTCTGGAGGCGGTGAAGTTGGCCACGCAGCCGGACTCAAATTCAGCGCGGACGTTGGCGATGTCCACCTTGGGCGAGAGGATGGGCAGGCCCACGGCGCGCACCTCGCGCACAGGTGATGCGGCAAAGGTGAGCACGATGTCCAGATCGTGAATCATCAGGTCCAGCACTACGTCTACGTCGAGAGCGCGGGGCGTGAAGATGGAGAGCCGATGGGCTTCGAAGAACATGGGGCGGCGCAGTTGCGGCTGAATGGCCAGGGCGGCGGGGTTGAAGCGCTCCAGGTGACCGGGTTGCAGGATGCGCTGGTTTTTGGCGGCTCTCGCAATCAGATCGTCGGCTTCTGCGAGTGAGGCAGCCAGAGGCTTTTCGACAAGCAGATCAAGACCGGCATCGAGCAGGGCCGAGGCTACCGCGTGATGATGCACGGTGGGGACGGAGACGGAGGCTGCGTCGAGGTGAAGATCGGCGGCCAGCAGTTCGTCTACGGTGGCAAAGACTGGAATGGCATATTTTGCCTCGGCGTCGGCGGCGCGGGCCGCATCCGGCTCGACGGCCGCAACCAGAGCCACGCCCAGGCTCGCCACTTCCAGTTCGCGGTAGACGCGCAGGTGATTCTTGCCGAAGGCTCCTGCTCCGGCAACGGCAACGCGCAGAGGGGCTTGGCTCACCGTTGCTCCGTCCACCCTTGCGGCGGTCTCATGGTCTGCTCCGGCGCATGGCCTGCCTGCTGCGGCCCATGGCCTTCGACGGCCTTCAGGCAGCGGCTGTAGAGTTCCAGCAACTGATTCACGTGCTCTTCGGGCTTGGGACCGGCGGCTCCGCTAAAGCCGGTTGAAGGCGCGGCGGGACGGCCTATGCCCGCCGTAACGGAAACAAACTTGAGCAGGTCGAGGGCGATGTCTTCATTGCGCCGCGCGCCCAGGCTCATGTTGGGTTGAGCATCCATGGTGAAGTTTCTCCCTAAAGGATGCTAGCAGATTAAGGGTTTGTACCTCATCTCGCTTTTGGACACCATTACATGAATTGGTTTTCGCGTTACCCTGAGAGTGTATGCGGACGGCCTACATCGGGATGGGCGGAAACCTGGCCAGCAAGGCGGGCGCGCCGGAGGCGACTCTGGCGGCGGCGGCGCTGCGCCTCGAATCGCTGGGGCATGTGGCGCGCCGGTCGTCGCTCTATAACACGGAACCAGTCGGATTTGCCGCGCAGCCGCGATTCGTGAACGCGGTGGTGGCGCTGGAAACTGAGCTAGTCCCGCGTGAGTTGCTCGCAAGTTTGCTGGTCACCGAGCTGGAGTTTGGCCGCGACCGGGTGGCGGAAGTCATGAATGGACCGCGCACGCTGGACCTGGACATTCTGCTTTACGGCGACCTTGAAATCAGTGAACCGAACCTGAGGATTCCGCATCCCCGGCTGGCGGAGCGCGCGTTTGTTCTGGTGCCTCTCTGCGAAATTGCGGCAGAGGCCGTTGTGCCCGGCATCGGAAAGAGCGTGACACAATTGCTGGCCAGCTTGCTCAAAGGTTCGAGAGACGTTTTCGGCGCGGTGGTCCGTCTCCCATACGATGCGTGGGACTCCCGGTAGAATCGTCTGGTGAGCCTTGAGTTCAACGTACTGGCGACAACCCAAGCCGGCGGACGGCGGGGGCGGATTGGTCTGCCTCATCGCACCGTGGAGACTCCGGTCTTTATGCCGGTGGGAACGGCGGGGACGGTGAAGGCCGTGACTCAGGATGTTTTAGAATCGCTGGGCGCGGAGATTATTCTGGGCAATACTTATCATCTTTATCTGCGCCCCGGCCACGAGGCCATTCAACGCATGGGTGGGCTGCATCGCTTTATGAGTTGGCCGCGGGCGTTGCTGACTGACTCGGGCGGATTTCAGGTTTTCAGCCTGAGTGGGCTGCGCAAGGTGAGCGACGAGGGAGTGCGTTTTCGCTCGCACCTGGACGGCAGCAGCCATTTTTTCACGCCAGAGCACTCCATGGATGTGCAGATCGCGTTGGGCGCGGACATTTCGATGGCCTTCGACGAGTGCACGGAATATCCTGCTGACCGGACCAGAGCACAAGAAAGCCTGCGGCTGACGGTGGCGTGGGCACGGCGGTCGCTGGATCACTTCAAAGCGCACCGCGGCGAGGTGGTGTGGCGCGGCGCATTGGGTGGCCGGACACAGAGTCTTTTCGGAATTGTGCAGGGCGGGATGTTCCGCGATTTGCGCCGCGAGAGCGCGGAGCGGCTGGTGGAGATGAACTTTGATGGCTACGCCATTGGCGGCCTGAGCGTGGGGGAGCCCCGCGAACTGACCCTGGAGATGATCTCCGAGGTGTTGCCGCTGTTGCCCGCCGATAAACCCCGCTACGTGATGGGCGTGGGCTATCCGGACGAGATCGAGCTGTATGCGCGCATGGGCGTGGACATGATGGATTGCGTGCTGCCCACCCGCGCGGCGCGCCATGGGCTGCTGTTTACCAGCGAGGGGCGGGTGAATATAAAAGGCGCGCGCTACGCTGAAGAACAAGGCCCGCCCGACCCGGCCTGCGATTGCATGGTCTGCCGGCGCTACACGCGGGCCTATCTGCGCCACCTGATACAGGCCGGCGAGGCTCTGTCGGGAACGCTGAACACCATCCACAATCTGGCGTACTACCTGGGGATCATGGAGCGTGTACGGAAGAGCCTTGCGGCTGACGATCGGAGTTAGCCGATGGCTTCGCCGAGCATTTGCTTGAGCGCCTGAACGTATTCGATGAAGGCCTGGCGGCCGGCTTCAGTGATGCGGTAGAGGGATTGCGGCTTGCGCTGGACAAACTTCTTTTCGACCGTGACGTAGCCGGCTTCTTCGAGTTTCAGCAGTTGCGCGCCGAGGTTGCCGTCGGTCGCGCCGGTCTTCGCGCGCAGCCAGGTAAACTCCGCTTCTTCAACTCCGGAAAGCAGCGAGAGCAGGGCCAGACGCAGCTTCCCGTGGATCACGGGATTCAGCTCCGGCAGCTCAGGCATGGGTGGCCGCCTTCCTGCTCAGTTGGGCTTCGCGGATCATCAAGTAGATTCCGAAAACGATCTGGCAGAGGAAGTTGGCGGCGAGAAAGGCGATAGAACTCTGGCGGTTGGTGCCAAAGCAGGAGACCACTGCAGCCGTCCACCAAACAATCGCACAGACAAACTGCAGCTTCCACTTGAGGGTCAAGCTAGAGGCCGCATTGGCTCCGCCGACCAAGGTCGCAGCTACCGCCGCAAAGATACGCCAGTCCGTCAGCCTGCCACTGTAGCCGATAGCATCGAGCAGGACAAACATGGAAAGTCCCATAGAGATCCAGATCGACCAAATTGCGCGGCGCATGGTGGTTACCGGGCTGCCGCCGCTGTTTTTACGCTTACGCCAGACGAGGACTCCCATCAACACGCAGGCGCTCACCATGGTGATGGGCCAGGCCAGGTAAAAGTTGGTCATGGTGTTCCAGGCGATGGCAACATAGTAGGCCACGCCCCACAGGACGAAGGTCCAGCCGTAGCTTGCGGTGGTGCGCCGGCCTTCGGCGATCATGGTCTCGATCAGGTTGAGCCTGTCTTTCAGATCCAACTCTTCAGCGTTTACTGTCATGGAGATTCTCCTGTGAGGTGTTGTAACTTTTCAGCGAGGTTGCATCTTTGTTGTGGAGGCTGGGCTCATGCGAACTCCCAGCGCCGCGCAATTCTGCGGGCAACAACAAAGAGCACGATGCCGACGGCGAGCAGGACGCCGACTTGCGGCCAAAGTTCCCGGATGGGGAGATCGCGCCAAAAGACTTTGGTGAAGCCGTCTATGGCCCATGCGTTGATGGTGAACAGGCCGGCTTTCTGCATGGCTTCGGGCATCAGGAAGCGGGGAAACATGCTGCCACCGACGGCGGACATGGTGAGAATGAGCAGGGTGGAGAGCGCGCCCAACTGCGCCCGCGTGTGGCAGAGGCTGGCCAGCAACATGCCAAAGGCGGCCACGGCGAAGGCAGTGCACAGGCCCATCACCACAAAGCCAGGAATATGCGTGAAGAGATCGAGCTTGAAAACCGACGAGGCCCAGAGAAACATGACGGTAAGTTGGGTAAACGCCAGCAGCGTGTTGTAAGTCAGCTTGCCTATCAGGAGCGTGGTCATGGTAACGCGCGAGCTGAGCACGCGGTCCAGGGTGCCGCTCTCGGCCTCATCCAGCAACACTCCAGCCGAGTTGCTGGCGGTGAAAAGCAGGAACATGACGCCGATGGCGGCGGCATAGAACGAGACCATGGGATTGCGCTTGCTTTGTCCCACGACCGCGCGGGATTGGACGGCGATGAGGCCGCTGGTGAACCCGCTGCCGCTGGCAGTGCCATCATTCTTTTGCTGGCGCGACTGATCGATTTGGGCCTTGATCCGCTTGCGCTGCTCCGGCGTGAATCCGCCACTGTACTGATCGAAGCGCTTGATACCCTCTTCCGCCATGACTGAGGACATGGCGGTCATGGCGGCCTTTTGCAGAAGGCCAGCGACCATCTGCGGGGCGATCATGTCGCTGGAGTCGTTGAGGAGTTGAATCGACACGCCGCCTTTGGCTGGATCGGAATCACGGCCAAAGGAAATAGGGTGGTCGCCAAAGCCGTGAGGAATGATGAGCGCCACTGGAGCGTCACCCGCCTTAACCGCGGCCTCCGCGCTGTCCGCCGTGTACTCCGGCAGGAGCTCCGCTCTTTTACTTTTCGACTGCGGTCTGGTGAGGACGACGAGCGAGTCTTCGCGCTGCAAGCCGCGCACAAGGTCGAGCGAGGCGCGGCTGTGGTCTTCGTCGACCAGGATGACGTTGACCCTGGGCGTGGAATCGTGCCGTCCGCCAAAGATGGTGGCAAAGATCGAGAAAAAAGCGATGGGCAGAATGAAACTCATGGCAAGCGCGGCGCGGTCGCGGCGCAAGGAAACGATGGCGGTACGGACAATGGGGGTGATCAATCGCGTAACTCCCTTCCAGTGAGGTGCAAAAATACGGACTCTAGATTGGGCCGGCGCAGCGTTATGTCTTCCAGTTCGAGGCCTGCTCGGGCAGCGTCGTCGAGCAGGCCGGCAATCAGAGTGGAATCTTCGATGGTGAACTCAGCGGCGCCATCCACCAGCTGGCCTGCGTGACGCTCAACCCATGCTTCGATGACGCCGGGAGGGCCTGCAAAATGCGCCAGCACCTGGCTGCGCGAGGCGAAGGTGTCATGGACAAGCTTGTCATGAGAGCCCTGGGCGATGATGCGGCCGTGATCGATGATGGCCACGCGGTCACAGAGCCGCTCCGCCTCCTCCATGTAATGGGTGGTGTAGATAATCGAGGCTCCATTGCCGCGCAGCGCTTCGATCATCTCGAAGATGCGATGGCGCGACTGCGGATCGACGCCGACGGTGGGTTCATCCATGAGCACCACGCGGGGCCGATGAATGATTCCGGCCGCCATGTTGAGACGGCGCTTCATGCCGCCGGAGAGGTTCTTCGCCAAGTCGCCGGCGCGGTCCTCGAGCGCGGCCCAGTCCAGGCACCAGGCCACCGATTCTGCCAGCTGGCTGCCGGAGAGGCCGTGGTAGCGGCCAAAGGCGGCTAGATTTTCCCTGCACGTGAGCCGGGGATAAAGAGCCAGTTCCTGCGGAACCCATCCCAGAGCTGAGCGAGCCTCGGATGTACTGGCCGGAAAACCGAAGACGGAGACGCGCCCCGCATCGGGGATGACGCGGCCCACAATGCTGCGGATCAACGTGCTTTTGCCGGCTCCGTTCGGCCCCAGCAATCCCAGACATTCGCCAGCGCGCAACTCAAGCGAGATGCCATCGACTGCTTGAATTTGACCGAAGTGTTTGACCAGCGAAACGACTTCGAGGGGGAAGGATTCGAGGAGGCTCGACGAGGAGTGGGGTGGAGCCTCTGGCAATGAAGTTGCGTTCATATGGTTGCCTTGCCTTTCTGCCAAAGACTCACAAGCGGATGATTCCGGCGGATGAAAGAGAAGCGATTGAAGAGGTGAGAATTATCCATGAAGAGTACTCTATAATATAAAGTACTCGATGTCAAGATTTATTTTCAATTTTTTTTTGGGCTGCTCTGGAGCCTTATGCGGGGATGAGCTGAGAAGTCTGGGAGTCTTTCTTGGTGGGCTGATTAGGTTGCAGCAGCCTTGACTGCGCCACGCGAAATTCGCTCAACTGCTTGATTACACGATCGATAACTTCAATCCAGTCGCCGGGAGTGGTCTGGCGGAAGAGCCGGGCTGTGGGGTACCAGGGGGAGGCTTCAGTCTGTTGCATCCAGCGCCAATCGGCCAGATGGGGCAACAGAATCCAGACCGGCTTGGCCATGGCTCCTGCCAGATGGGCGATGGAAGTGTCCGTGGTGATGACCAGGTCGAGCGTGTCGATGAGCGCGGCGGTCTCTGCCAGGTCGTGGTCGAGGCTGGAGCCGTCCCATAGAACGACGTCGTTGGGCAGGAAGGCCAATTGTTCTGCGCCCGGCCCTTTTTGCAGAGAAATCCAGGTGATGCCGGGTGCGCGCATTAGGGGCAGCAGCGTGGCCAGATTGACGGAGCGCAGGTGGTCGGTTTTGTAGCGGGGATTGCCGGCCCAGCATAGTCCGATGCGGCACTGCGCATACGGCGAATCCTGTAGCCGCAAGTGAGGAAACTGAACCCGCTTCTCGGCGACTAGCTCTGGGTCTGCAACAAGGTAAGCGCCCGGCCAGGGAACCGTTTCGACGGTGGTTGCGAAGACGGCTGGAAGGCTCAAGAGCGGAGATTCGAGGTCGAAATCCGGCGGCTTGGTGTTCGGCAGCACCGTCGATGCCAGGCCAGAGTGCACTGCGGCGAGAGATTGCATCAGCCTCTCGACGGGCGGCTGCACCATTAAAATCGCTTTCCCGCCGCGCTCCGCGATCATCGACGCGTAACGGCAAAACTGGATGGTGTCGCCCAGCCCCTGCTCGGCGTGGAGTAGAATGCGGCGTCCGTCGAGGGGCTCGCCCTGCCAGCGGGGCTGGGAAAAGACCCTGGGAGTGCGATGAACTTCGCGGAAACGCCAGCGGGCCTCGTAACCCGGCCATCCTTGCCGCCAGTCGCCCAGCCGCAGGCGGGTGAGCGAAAGGTTGTAGTGCGCGCCGGGGTTGGCGGGATCTCGCTCGACGGCCAGCTCGTGTGCTAGCAAGGCCTCGTCCATGCGGCCGAGGTCCAGCAATGAGTTTCCGCGGTTGGAGGCGGCGTGGTGGTTGCCGAGAGTCTCGGCTTGCTTGAAAATCTCAACAGCCTCCTCGAATCGGCCTTCCTTGTGGAGCAGGATGCCGTGCATGTTGACGGCCTCTGCATTCTCCGGCTCGCGAGCCAGAGCCCAGCGCAGCCACTGCCATGCGCCGGCCTTGTCACGCTCTGCCGAGCGGAACTGGCACCAGGCGATCAGGGTTTCCACCTGCTCCGGATTGATAGCAAAGGCCTTGCGCAGATAGATTTCGGCCTCGGCGGGGCGGTGGCGCTCGCGCTCAAGAATCGCCAGATTGATCCAAGCGGAAACCAGGCCGGGTCGCAGTTTGACAGCCCGATGATAGGCAGCTTCGGCGTAGACCTCACGCCCCTGCTCTCGCAGCAAACTGCCCAGGTTGACCCAGGCCACGGCAAAGTCCGGGCGCAGGGTGACGGCGCGTCGATAGTGAGCCTCGGCCTCCGATAGATTCCCTATGCGCGCCAGAACAAAGCCTACGGCAAATTCGGCCTCGGGAAAGCGCGGACAGAGCGCCATTGCCTGCTGGTAGTGGGCGAGAGCCTCCTGATTACGCTCCAGGCTGGCCAGCGCATTGCCCAGGCCCATGTGCGCGCCAGCCAGCGACGGCTGGTGGTCGAGGGCCAGTTCAAACTCCCGGATTGCCTCCAGAGCGTGGCCGGTGGCCAGCATTAGCTCACCCATGCCTATGCGAGCCAGCGTGTTCATGCCGTCCAGGCTGATGGCATGAATGTAGGCGCGCTCCGCTTCATCGTTGCGGGCGGCGGCCTTGAGCGCCTGACCCAGCGCAACCCATGCCGGGACCATGCGCGGTGCGGCGGCGACCGCGGCCCGGGCCATTCTGACCGCAGCCTCGGATTGGCCGCTGGCCAGCGCCACCAGAGTGATGCCCACCAGGGCCTGCGGATGGCACGGGTTCTTCTCCAACATGCGCTGGCAGCCGAGCGCCACCTCGGTCAGATGGCCGGTGAGCGTTTTGGGAAGACGTGTCTCGCTTGATTTCTTGGTCATAGGGGTTCGGATCATTGCCATGGGGCGGCTCACGCGAGCAAACCCAGCGCCAATCGCCGTTACCTGGACGCTAGGCTAGTCGCGATGGGTATTGAACAAAAAAACGTTAGGAAAGTAAGGTTTATGATGAGAAATTTCCCATTTATTAGCGGGTTCTGTCTTGGGACAGAAAGAGGAGCGACGCAAGCGATCCATGCGTTTTGCATCCAGCGAAGGGGAGTGATCAAACGCATCTCCCCTTCACTGGCTGGTTATTTACACATTAGATCGGCAGCACCAGCAGCCCGGTTTCCAGCAGTTTTTCCGTCAGATTGTCCAAGGCGGCGGGAAACTTGTAGGAGATGGTGCGAACGCCCATCCCCATCAGGGAGGCTGCTTCGGCCTGGGTGTACTCCTGGAGCACGATGCGGCTAAGCATCATGCGGTCAAGAGAATCAAGCTGGCTGAGGCATCTTTCCACGTCGAGGACGAAGATGACCGCATCCTCGAAGGTGCGAACGGGACGGCTGGAGCACCAGCCCCGAGCGATGGGATCACTCAGGATGTTGGGCGCTCTGCCCACCTGCATGGATGCGTAAAGGTAACGCCTTAACAGGCTCTCGGTGTGTTTGCGGTAGAAGCCCAGGCTTACGACGGGCTCCGCGGCCGGCGCTTTTACGACCGGCTTTACAGCTGGCGCCACCTCCGGCCTTGGTTTCCACGTTCTGGGCTCTTCGTACTCTCCCGTCTGTGGACTGCCTACATCCCAAATAGCCGGCAACTGAAGGGCGGCGCTCATTGGGCACCTCCGGATTCTTCAGCCACTGCCCAGACCCTGACCAGCGTCTTGCGCGACGGCCGTCCACGCCGTTTTCGGCTTTCCGGAGTTGGAAAGTCCTTCAGTTTGGTTTCACATTCCTTGCAATACACACTCCCCTGGGTTTGAGCGCGGTACCAAAGACAACCGCACCCTTCGCAAATTTTTAAATGCACGCGCAGTTCCATGACGAAATCTCCATATTCTTGTTTTCTCCCGGCGGAGTTGTACTAACGTCTTATTTCCGCGGGTCAGAAAGAACCGGTTAAGGCTACTCAGGGTTCTTGCGCCCTGATGAGGGATTGCCTCCGGAATTCTCTCGTTATTTGTCATGCTCATGGCGCGCAGAATCTGGAATTTTGTTGGCTGGCCGCCCCAGGACGTCTCTGCAAAGCGTTTTGGAGTGTGGAGGAGATAGCCGGAAAAGATTTTCATCGCCCGGAAATGGTTCATTAACCGCTGGAAGAGGCAATAACCGCCTATTTCAGCCTGTCGGCAATGAAGAGTTTCTCCTAAGATTCCCACAAGCCAGCACCGTATTAAGTAAAGCCAATCTAGATAATTAGTTCTTATACGTCAATCTTCTCCAGCATACTTCCTCGTACGCGCTTTTCATTCCTTCATAAAGCGCGGAAAATGAAGGCCAACCAGTCTTTCAGCTTTTCCAGCAGAAAATGAAGGATGTCCCCCTCTATTGCTGGTGGCGGATTTTCCACAGATGAATTTTACTCCAGGATTATATACTTGACACGAGAACTCATTTAGGATACCCTCTCTTTAGTGGACTTCTTTCGAGCCTTTGGAATAGGCGTTTTGAAGGTATCAGCGACAAGACCTTTGACATGCTTAACCACTTT